>Ga0126381_100000272_pt1 | contig 57310 bp, 46 predicted proteins | sample PanSoiMetPlot_28_FD_96465 | JGI IMG/M metagenome (GOLD analysis project Ga0126381, IMG submission 96465) | Tropical forest soil microbial communities from Panama - MetaG Plot_28 | ecosystem: Environmental > Terrestrial > Soil > Tropical forest > Bulk soil | place: Panama | collected 2016-02-17 | reverse complement strand
GCAGATTCCCGGCCTCGAGCTGGTGACCTCGAACAACACGCAGGGACACACCAACTTTGTTCTGCAATTCGATCTCTCGAAGAGCCTGGATGCGGCAGCGACCGATGTACAGGCGGCGATCACACGCGCGTCGGGTCAGCTGCCGGTCGATCTGCCCAGCCCGCCGACGTTCACCAAAACGAATCCGAACGATCAGCCAATCATGTACCTCGTGCTGGTCAGCGATACGGTGACCGAAGGCCAGCTCTACGACTATGCCAACACGCAGGTCGGCGAGCGGCTCAGCATTTTGCCCGGCGTCAGTCAGGTTGCGGTTTACGGCACGCAATCGGCGATACGCGTCAAGGCGGCTCCCTCGGCGATGGCGATCCGCAATATCACGCTTGAGGACCTGACCACAGCGATCAAGAACGGCACCAGTTACACCGGCGCGGGCCAGTTCGATGGCCCGCACCGCACCTTCCTGCTCCAGCCGCAGGGACAGCTGACGACCGCGGAACAGTACGACAACTTGATTGTTGGCCAGAGCAACGGCGCGCCGGTGTACTTGAAGGATGTTGCCTCGGCCAAGCAGGGCGTGCAGGACGAGCGTATCGACATGCGCTTCTGGGCTCGTGGGTATCCCAAGCCCGGTGCGACTGTGGTTGTTGCGGTGTTCCGGCGTGCGGGCGCGAACGCGGTTGCGGTGTCGAAGTCCGTGCGCGACGTGCTGCCCAGCATTCAATCGCAGCTTCCCAGCTCGGTGCTTCTGGTTTCAGCGTACGACCGCTCGCAGACCATCGTGGGCAGTATTGCGGACGTTCAGACCACGCTCTACATCGCGTTTGTGCTCGTGGTCATTGTGATCTTTATCTTTCTTGGCCGCGCCACGGACACGCTGATTCCCGCCGTCGCGCTGCCGCTGTCGCTCTTGCTGACCTTCATCTCGATGAAGCTGCTCGGCTACAGCCTCGACAACCTTTCGCTGATGGCGCTGACGCTGGCTATCGGCTTCCTTGTCGATGACGCAATTGTATTCCTCGAGAACACGGTGCGTCTGATGGAAGAAGGCATGCCGGCCTTCGAGGCCTCGCTGGAGTCGGCCAAGGAAATCAGCTTCACCATCATGGCGATGACGTTGTCGCTGGCGGCCGTGTTCATTCCGCTGGTGTTGATGAACGGGTTGATGGGGCGCATCTTCCGCGAGTTCTCCATCACCATCGTGATCTCGATTCTGGCCAGCGGACTGGTTTCGCTGACCCTTACGCCGCTCATGACTTCGCGTCTGCTGAGCCGGCGCGGCAAGGGCACGAAGAAGACCTGGATGGAGCGTGCGTTCGGAGCCGTCGAGCATCGCGTGCTGAACGTCTATGGCCGTTCGCTGTGGTTCTTCCTGCGCAATCGCTGGATCTCGGCCGTCACGTGGCTGATTTGTCTCGCCGGGACCGTCTTCTTCTTCTACAAGGTCCCAAAGGCCTTCCTGCCGGTGGGCGACAGCTCGTTCATCCGCGGTGTGATGGTCACGCAGGAAGGATCGTCGCCCGCGCAGATGCACGCCTATCAGAGCGAGGCAGAGAAGATCCTGCAGTCGAATCCGGCCGTGCGCAGCACGTTCACCATGAGCGGCAATGCCACGTATCTCGGCGCTAACCAGATCATGCTGATTGCGCTGCTGAAGCCGCCGTCACAGCGTCCACCGATCGACGTTGTCGCAGGACAGCTGATGGGGCAAATTATGGGCACGGTTCCAGGCGCGGTGGCGTTCCTGCAGCCGAACCCCGTGCTCGAGATCAGCACGGGCGCGACCGCCAATACGCAAGGGCAATTTGCGTATGCACTGTCAGGCATCGACCCGAAAGATGTCTACGATGTCGCCGACAAGATGATGGCGAAGATGCGGCAGTATCCCGGGTTCCTGTTCGTAAACTCGGACCTCTACAATCACACGCCGAATCTGCAGGTCGACATCCTGCGCGACCAGGCGAAGCTGTATGGCGTGTCGGAGACGCGGATACTCGCGCTGCTGCACGACGCCTATTCGCAGAACTACAGCTACCTGATCAAGAAACCGACGGACCAGTATCAGGTGATCCTCGAAGTGGCCGACGATCAGCGCTCGGCCCCCGAGGACCTGAGCAAGCTTTACATCAAGAGCGACGACGGCCAGCGGATGATTCCACTGAGCGCGGTGACGAGCTGGCATCCCGTGATCGGGCCCCAGGCGGTCAACCACATCAACCAATTCACCAGCGTGACCATGTTCTTCAACCTGAAGCCGGGATACTCGATCGGGCCTGCGACGCAGTACGTAGAACAGACGGCAAAGGAAATTCTGCCGCCAAGTGTGCAGGGACAACTTCAGGGCGAGGCGTTGACCTTCCGCAATACCGTGTCGGACCTGGCGACGCTGATGCTGGTTGCGGTCTTCGTCATGTACGTGATCCTGGCGATTCTCTACGAGAGCTATCTGCACCCGATCACGGTACTGTCGTCGTTACCTGTGGCGCTGCTCGGAGGACTGCTCACGTTGTGGCTGTTTGGCGCGGAAGCGTCGCTCTATGCCTACATCGGAATGTTCATGCTCATGGGCATCGTAAAGAAGAACGGCATCATGATCGTCGACTTCGCCGAGCAGCGCGTACGGCAAGGCATTCCTGACGATCAGGCAATTCACGACGCCAGCATGGAGCGCTTTCGTCCCATCATGATGACGACGGCTGCGGCGCTGCTCGGTGCGCTGCCCATCGCGCTCGGTTATGGCGCCGATGGCGCTTCGCGCCGGCCGCTGGGATTGGTGGTCGTCGGCGGACTGGTCGTTTCGCAGTTCATCACGTTGTTTGTTACTCCTGCCATCTATCTCTACCTCGAGGAATTTCAGGAGAAGGTGCTGGACAGGTTCTCCTTCTTCCGCTCCAGCCGCAAGCCCGCGCACCTTGAGGGCACTCCGGTCCTGGTGATGCAGGAAGGACATGGAGACTAACGGTAATGATTCGCGCTTTAAAACATCCTTATTCGGTTTTTGCTGTTGTGCTGCTCGCGATGTCAGTAGTGGTTGGTTGTACCGTAGGGCCGAATTACAAGCGGCCGACCGTCGATGTTCCGGGCGCGTATCGCGGTGTCGCGCCTGATGCTTCCGACAAAGCGTTCGAGCAGTCTGAGCAGTCACAAGTGCAGCCGGCGCAGCCGTCGGTGCAGTCGTTGGGCGACGAGAAGTGGTGGGAGGTCTTTCAGGATCCGACGCTGCAGGAGCTGATTCGCACCGCCCTGAAGAACAACTACGACGTGCGCATCGCGGCGACGCGGGTTCTCCAGGCGCAGGCGCAGCTTGGGATCACGCGCGCCGATCAGTTCCCTTCTGTCGGCGCAGGTGGGAACATTGTCAGCCAGCAAAATCCGCAGATCGGCCCTATTCCTGGATACGAGCTCACGCAGGGTTCGCTGTTCGCTTCGGCTGCGTGGAATCCGGACTTTTGGGGCAGGTATCGCCGGGCAACGGAGTCGGCAAGGGCGAATCTGCTCGCCAACGAGTGGGCGCAGAAGGCGGTCATTTCAAGTCTGGTGGCAAACGTTGCCGCGTCGTATTTCACACTGCGGCAGCTCGATCTTCAGCTGGAAATCTCAAAGCGGACCTTCGCTGACCGCCAGCAATCGTTGCAATTAACGCACCAGTTGGAGCAAGCAGGAATCAATAATCTGCTGGATGTCCGGCAGTCGGAGCAGTTGGTATACACCGCCGCCACGGAAATCCCCGACTTTGAGCGGCAGATCGCGATTCAGGAGAACGCGATCAGCATTCTCCTGGGCAACAATCCCGGAGACATTCCGCGCGGCCTGAAGTTGACCGAGCAGCCACACGTTCCGGAGGTGCCGGCTGGAGTTCCATCGGCGTTGCTGGAGCGGCGGCCCGACATCCGCGAAGCCGAGCAGAACCTGATCTCTGCTAATGCGCAGATCGGCGTTGCCAAGGCTGCGTATTTCCCGCAGATCTCGCTGACGGGAACCGCGGGATACGAGAGCCCTTCCCTGACAAACCTGTTTACCGGCCCAGCCGGGCTTTGGAACCTGGCTGCGTCATTCTCACAACCGATCTTCGAGGGAGGCCGCCTGAAATCCGGCGTGCGATTGACCGAAGCCCAGCGCGAGCAGATGCTGCTGGCGTATCAGCAGACAATTAAAGGCGCCTTCCGCGACGTGTCGGACGCGCTCGTCGCCTATCGCAAGAACCGTGAGTTCCGGATTCAGCAGGCGAATCTGCTGGCGTCGGCGCAGGATGCGTCGCAGTTATCCGTGCAGCGCTTCAACGCCGGTACAACAGACTATCTCGAGGTGCTGACGAACGAGACCAATGCATTCTCAGCAGAGTTAGGTTTGGCACAGGCTGAAGGGAACGAACTGATCGCGCTGGTGCAGCTGTATCAGGCGCTTGGCGGGGGATGGCAATAGGTCTACTCCGGCTTCAGCCCGTAGGCCCTCAGGACGTGTTCGCTCCGCGGCTGAAGCCGCGTGAATTCCGCCTGCTGCGGCCCGCCTGAAGAGGTGCCCTTTCGACACCCATCCTGATTGCCCCATCGTCAACCGTGCGGCGCAGAGAAGTCTTGCCATCTCGTGCGTTGCGCGTCCTGTCATCCTGCGATTGACTACCCGTTACTAACTTATTAAGATTTCGAGCTAATGCTGGGCGAAGTTATCGGGCATTACCGAATCCTGAAAAAGCTGGGTAGTGGTGGGATGGGCGTGGTTTACCAGGCCGAAGACATCACGCTCGGACGCAAGGCCGCGCTCAAATTCGTGCCGGAGGGAATGGCGAAAGATCCAGCCATGCTCGCCCGGCTTCAGCGGGAAGCGCGCGCCGCATCCGCCCTGAATCATCCGAACATCTGCACGATCTACGCCGTCGAGGAGGCACAAGGACACTTCTTCATCGCGATGGAGTTCCTGGAGGGCGTGACGCTCGACCACATGCTGATCGAGAAGCCGCTGGCCAACGAGCAGATCATCGACCTGGCGCTGCAGATTTGCGATGCCCTCGAGGCCGCCCACAGTAAAGGTATCGTCCATCGCGACATCAAGCCGGCGAACATCTTCATCACGCAACGCAATCAGGTGAAGATTCTTGATTTCGGCTTGGCGAAGGTCGATGCCGCGCAAGCGGCGGCGACGAGCTCGGGCGCGTTGCATATGACGGCGAACACCTCCGATCTCGGGCTGACCCATCCCGGAACGACGATCGGGACGGTGGCCTACATGTCTCCCGAGCAGGCGCGCGGCGAGCCGCTGGATGCGCGGACGGACATCTTCTCTTTCGGTGTCGTTCTGTACCAGATGGCGACGCGGAAGATTCCGTTCGAGGGAACTACCTCTGCCGTGGTGTTTTCGAGGCTACTCGAACACCCGCATGTGTCGCCCGTGCAGTTCAACCCAGGACTGCCCCCGCAACTGGAAGACATCATCAACCGCGCGCTCGAGAAAGATCGCGATCTGCGTTATCAGAGCGCGGCCGGAATGGCCGCTGACTTAAAGCGCCTGAAGCGCGACTCCGGCGTCAGTCGAACTGCTACCGTCGCCGTCGCAGCCGCTAAGCCGCAGAGGAAGAGTAGTTCGAGGGTGTGGGTGGCGGTCGCAGCTGTATTCCTGATTGCTGTGCTCGCCGCTGGCTGGTATTGGGTGAAGCATAAGCGTGCGCGGCGTGCCGCTCCGCTGACGGTGGCTTTCCTTCCATTTACCAACATTGGCGATGCCAATAACGCATACCTAAGCGCCGGAATTACTAGAGACGTCACCGATAAATTAGCCCATCTTCCAAATTTGACGGTTGAATGGCAAAACCCGATGCCGACTGCACCGAGCAGTGCTCCGCCGCCGGGAACTCGTAGTTTGCTCTCAGGGAGCGTCGTGGGAAGCGGGAACGCCGTAGTGGTAAACACGCAACTGGTGGACGCCACGACAAAGCAGCCTCTGTGGAACCATCAATACACGGCAAATACCTCCGAGTTGCAGGCATTGGAAGGACAGATTGCGGCCGACGTCGCTGAACACGCCGGCATCAAGCTGGGATGGGAAGAGCAAAGAGCTCTGCAGACGCCGCAGACAAACAATCCGGACGCGTATTTGCTTTACCTGCAAGGTCGATATGCGCTCGACCAGAAAACGCCTGACTCCTCTAAGCAGGCGCGTGATCTTTTGAGCCAGGCGGTGCAGAAGGACCCGAACTTCACAGCGGCTTCGCAAGCACTGGCGCAACTACCGCAAGAGGTACCGCAAGAAGCGGTCACACCGGCAAAGCCGGCCCCGCCGCCGAAGACAGGCGCGCAGCAACCTGGGCAATCGCGCAAGAATGCCCCGATGGCTTCAGGGACGGCTTCTCCAGCACCCTCTGTGCCGACGCCCACCGCGCCGGCTGCTCCCATCCAAGGCATTATCTCGATCCAGAGCCAGCCGCCTGGCGCCAACATCATTCTCGATGGCAAAGATACCGGCAAAACCACGCCGGCGCAGATCACTACAGCTCCGGGCGTCCACAGCATCGTCCTGAGGCAATCGGGATACGCCGACGCAACCACGAGCGCAACGCTCGCAGCTACAGGAGGCACGGTCACTGTTTCCCAGAACCTCGAGAAGCTGGGCGAGGCGAAGCAGATCAAAGCCATCGGCGGTTTCAAGAAGATCCTTGGCGGCCAGTCGGAAACGGTGGGCCGCGTCCGGGTTGAAACCAAGCCGAAGGGCGCGAAGGTCACCGTGGGCACACAGCTAGTGTCGAAACCAACGCCTGTTGAGTTTGACCTGAAGCCGGGCAGCTACCAAGTGACGCTGGAGATGGATGGCTACGAACCAATACAAAAGACAATAGAGATCGAAGCAGGCAAGAGAATCCAGCTAGTAGAAACGCTGAATAAGAAATAGAACGCTGGCTGTATAGCTTCGAAGTAGAAAACTAACCTGAAAGTAGTAATTGATACTAGGCACTTATAGGCTCATAGCAAAGGTTAGTTACTAACACACCTCTAGTAACCGCCACTTAGTTCCTACTAAATCCAATCGAATCTATAGAATATTTCCCTAAATACAACTTTAGAACTACGAAATTTTGTCGAATTTCCTTGACGATTTCTAGATGTGTCACTACCATTTGGTCACTTTCCGGGCCACTTTACAACCTGACAAGGTCACCTCCGTCTAGATTCAAGTACCTTGCAGGTGCCACTTTCGTTGGAGGGTTGTTCATGCGCGCTACTCGTCTGGCCGTAGTGTCTCTTGCTGTCCTAACCTTCGCCCTCATCCTTAAGAGCTCTGTTCTTAACGTTCCCACAAATACCTGGCAATCCACCAGCGGCATGAATTCGGCGCGCGCGAGCGCATCGGCCGTGCTCGTTCCCGACGGCCGGATCGTCTTTGCCGGCGGAAATGATGCCAGCGGTCAACCGACCGCCAGCACCGAAGCCATGGCCAGCGATGGGACATTCTCGACGCTGCCGTCGATGAGCGCTGCGAGAAGTGGACACGCCGCCGTATTGACCCTGACGGGCGATCTGCTCGTAACCGGTGGGAATACGTCGGGCGGCGGGTATCTCAACACGGCCGAAGTGTTCGACTCGCTGGCGAACACATGGACTCCGCTACAGGCGCAGATGGTCGACTCGCGTGCCGGACACACGTTGTCGCAGCTGAGCGATGGCAACGTTCTCGTCGTGGGCGGGCAGAACTCCAGCGGACCAGTCTCCGCGGTAGAGATCTATGACATCGGGACGAACTCTTTCCGTTTCGGCGGCACGCTGATCACGGCAAGAACGCAACACGCAGCCGCCGTGCTGAGCGATGGGCGCGTGCTGATCATCGGCGGCGCTGACGCAAACGGCGCGACGCTTGCTTCGACGGAGATATACGATCCCACGAGCGGAAGCATCACGGCCGGCCCGAATCTGCTTGTGCCACGCAAGCATGCGACGGCCACCACCCTGCTCGACGGCCGCGTGGTAGTTATTGGCGGCAGTTATCCTGAGGGCGCGCAGAACGGCGTTGCGGAGCTGGCTTCCGCGGAAATCTTCGATCCGGCGACAGGCTCCTTCGCGCTTAGCGCTTCGCAACTTTCCACCGCACGCGCGGGACACCTGGCGTTCCTGCTTCCCAACAACAGTAACGTGCTGATTGCCGGCGGTACCTCGGCAGGCTCCGATCTGGCCTCGGCGGAAATCTACACGCCGTGGACGGACAGCTTCCATCAGACTGCGTCGATGTCCGCGACGCGCTCGGCAGCGGCTGGCAGCGCCCTGGGTGATGGACGGAACTTCGGCGTTGACGGCCGCGTGGTCGTTGGCGGTGGGAATAATCTCAGCAGCGCCGATATGTACGGCTTCGCGTGGGTAAAGACTGACTACACCGACTACGCGCCTGGCACGCCGGTTGTGATCACGGGTGGCGGATGGGTTCCCAATGAGACTGTTGTACTGACGTTCCAGGAGAACCCGCAGATCGACACGCCTCCGCCGATAACCGTGACTGCGGATGCGAACGGAAACATCTACAACAACCAGTTCTCCCCCGACGATCAGGATGCGGGCGTTACCTTCTTCCTGACGGCGACCGGGTCGGTCTCGCAAGCGATGACGAGTTTTGCTGACGCTGCGAAGATCGGTTCTGTGACTGCATCACCGACTAATCCTCCTGGGATTAATCCTGGAAATCAGCAGGTGTACCAGGTCACCGTGTTTCGTGCGGGCACAACTGGAAGCAACGGGGCATTCACAGCGACCATCACCGTTAGCGGACTGCCAAGCGGAGCAACTGCTGCACCGCTCGGAATCAACTTCCAAAACAGTGACCTGCAGGAGAGCGGCAACCTCGTAATCAGCACGACATCCGCGGTCGCTGCGGGGACTTATCCACTGACAATCACTGCCACGAATGCCGCGGTCGCCGGAGATATCAAGACAACTAGCGTCACTCTCACCATCAACAATGTAGCGACCAATCTGGCCGTGGCAACTGCGACCGGAACCTATGGCGGCACAACCAATCTCTCTGCAACGCTGACCAAGGTTTCCGGGGGAACAGGAATTCCCAACGAGCAGGTTACTTTCAAGCTCAACGGAAATTCGGTGGGATCAGCTACCACCAATGCAAACGGTGTCGCCACAGTGTCGAATGTGTCGCTTGCGGGCATCAACGCGGGAACGTATCCCACGGGTGTCGCCGCGAACTTCGCAGGAGATTCGAACAACCAGCCCTCGAGCGGCACGGCTCAGCTGACGGTAAATCAGGCGCCGGCGTCGGTGACACCGAATCCGGCCAGCAAAGTTTACGGTCAGACCGATCCTCCGCTGACCGGGACGCTTACGGGTTTCCTGCCGGCGGACAACGTCACTGCAACCTACAGCCGCACGCAGGGTGAAACCGTCGCCGGCAGTCCGTACACGATCAGCGCCACGCTGAGTCCGACGGGCGTGCTGAGCAACTACAACATCACGTACAACACCGCGCATTTCACCATCACCCCGGCCGCGGCGTCAGTAACGCCGAATCCCGCGACCAAGGTTTACGGTACGCAAGACCCGACATTAACCGGAACGCTAAGCGGATTTCTGCCGGCCGATAACGTCACCGCCACGTACAGCCGCACCGCGGGCGAGACGGTGGCCGGCAGTCCGTACACCATCAGCGCGACGCTGAGTCCGAGTGGTGTGCTTGGGAATTACAACATCACCTATAACACCGCAAACTTTACGATCACGCCGGCCCCGGCTTCGGTGACGCCGAATGCAGCGACGAAAGTTTACGGTCAGCAGGATCCGACGCTGACGGGAACGCTTACCGGCTTCCTGCCTGCCGACAACGTCGCCGCCACTTATAGCCGCACGCCGGGTGAAACCGTCGCCGGCAGTCCGTACACGATCAGCGCCACGCTGAGTCCGACTGGCGTGCTGAGCAACTACAACATCACCTACAACACGGCGCACTTCACCATCACACCGGCCGCGGCGTCGGTAACACCGAATCCCGCGACCAAGGTCTACGGTACGCAAGACCCGACGTTGACCGGAACGCTAAGCGGATTTCTGCCGGCCGATAACGTCACCGCAACTTACAGCCGCACGCCGGGTGAAACCGTCGCCGGCAGCCCCTACACGATCAGCGCCACGCTCAGTCCGAATGGAGTACTGAGCAACTACAACATCACCTACAACACGGCAAACTTTACGATCACGCCGGCTCCGGCCTCGGTGACGCCAAATGCGGCGACAAAAGTTTACGGTCAGCAGGATCCGACGCTGACGGGAACGCTTACCGGCTTCCTGGCTTCGGACCACGTCACCGCAACTTACAGCCGCACGCCGGGTGAAACCGTCGCCGGCAGTCCGTACACGATCAGCGCCACGCTCAGCCCGACGATCGTGCTAGGCAACTACAACATCACCTACAACACCGCAAACTTTACGATCACGCCGGCTCCGGCCTCGGTGACGCCGAATGCAGCAACGAAGGTTTACGGTCAACCTGATCCCACGTTGACAGGAACGTTAACCGGCTTCCTGGCTTCGGACAACGTAACTGCAACGTACACGCGGACTGCGGGCGAAACGGTTCTGGGCAGTCCGTATACCATCAGCGCAACCCTCGCCCCTGCCGGTGTGCTGGGCAACTACAACATCACCTATAACACCGCGAACTTTACGATTACGCCGGCTCCGGCCTCGGTGACGCCGAATTCGGCTACAAAGGTTTATGGGCAGCCTGACCCGCAGTTGACGGGAACGCTATCGGGCTTCCTGGCCGCCGATAACGTGACCGCAACCTACAGCCGCGCACCTGGTGAAAGCGTGGCCGGCAGTCCCTACACCATCACCGCAACTCTCAGCCCCACAGGTGTGCTGAGCAATTACGCCATCACCTACAACACCGCAAGCTTCACCATCACGCCGGCGCCGGCCTCGGTGACGCCGAACCCGGCAACCAAGGTTTATGGACAGCCTGACCCGCCGTTGACGGGAACGCTATCGGGCTTCCTGGCCGCCGATAACGTGACCGCAACCTACAGCCGCACTCAAGGCGAAACTGTAGCCGGCAGTCCGTATACCATCACCGCAACCCTCAGCCCGACGGGTGTGCTGAGCAACTACACCATCACCTACAACACAGCTCATTTCACAATTACTCCGGCAACCGCGTCGGTGACTCCTAATCCAGCTAGTAAGGTCTATGGCCAGACAGATCCGACCTTGACGGGGACGCTTACCGGCTTCGTGCCTTCGGATAACGTAACCGCAACCTACAGCCGCACGCCTGGCGAAAGCGTTGCCGGAAGCCCGTACACCATCAGTGCGACCTTGAGCCCAAGTAATGTATTGGGCAATTACAACATCACCTACAACACCGCGAATTTCGTCATCACCGCGGCTCCGGCGTCGGTGACGCCGAACCCGGCGACGAAAGTTTACGGCCAAACCGATCCGACATTGACGGGAGTGCTTAGCGGTTTCCTCGCGTCGGATCACGTGGTGGCAACATACAGCCGCACGCCTGGCGAAAGCGTTGCCGGAAGTCCGTATACCATCAGCGCGACGTTGAGCCCGACTAATGTGCTGGGCAACTACAGCATCACCTACAACACCGCCAACTTTACGATCACTCCGGCAACATTGACTATCACCGCCAACAGCACCACGAAGATATATGGCGCAACCTTGACCTTCACCGGCCATGAGTTCACCACCAGTGGTCTGGTGAATGGTGATACCGTAACCAGCGTCACTCTTACCAGTGCTGGAGCGCCGGCGAATGCGGGAGTCGGGACATATCCCATCGTTCCCAGCGCGGCGCAAGGCACGGGTCTCTCCAACTACAACATCAACTACGTCAACGGTACGCTGACCGTGAAGTACTCTACCGGGCCGTGCCTGGGCGATCTTGGACACAACATCCTCCAGCCGATCAATCCCGATGGCAGCAGTGTCTTCAAGCAAGGCAGTACGGTTCCCGCAAAGTTCCGGGTGTGTGATGCAAACGGAAATTCTGTCGGGACGCCCGGCCTGGTGACCAGCTTCACGCTCTACGCAATCAACTCTGGGGGTGGCGGCCTCAACGAGCAGGTTGATTCCACCAATCCAGACACGCAGTTCCGTTGGGACCCAACGGCCATGCAGTGGATCTTCAACATGAGTACGCGCGGTTTGCCCGCGGGCAGCAGGTACACGTTCCAGATCGTGCTCAACGACAACTCGACCATCTACTTCACGTACGGCCTGAAATAAGGGCCGGACAAAGCGGCGCAGGAGCCAACGAAGGGGCTCCTGCGCTTTTGTTGCTTCTGTCCGCGATTACGGTGGAGGCGCTTCGCCGGCCGCTCTCGCTGGCGTTAGAATGACGGAATGCAGTTGCCCCGCCTCCGTGCAGTGGTCCGCGCGTACCTGATCGCGATTGCCTTCTGGTGCGGGATGGCACTGCTGATGGGTCTGCAGTACAAGCCTCCCGATCCACATAACTTCTGGCCTTCCCTTGCCGATCTCATGGTCCAGGTTGGGGCGCATGCCTTTGGCTTGGCCTTCTGGACGCCACCGATTTTCTATCTTGTCCAGAAGTACATCAGCTTTGCGAAATATCGCGTTCGCTATGTCGTGCTGTGGGGGCTCGGCGCCATTCCCTATGCTCTGCTTCACACGGGAGTGTTTTGGCTGATCATGCCGCCCTATGATGACGCGCTGCATAAGTATGTCTCGCGTTCCCTGCAGTACTGGATCGACCTGCTTCGAGGCGGATTCGCCGACGAGGTCCTCATTTACTTTGCCATCGTCGTGGCCGCGCACGCTTACGAGTTCCTGAAGCGCGTGAGAAGGGATGAAGCCGTGAAGTACGAGTATCAGCAGGCGCTGGCTGCCAGCGAGCTACAGGCGCTGAAAATGCAGCTTCAGCCGCATTTCCTCTTCAATACCCTGCACGGAATTGCAACTTTGATCGATAGCGATGCCCGAACCGCCAAGGCCATGATCGTGAAGCTGTCAAATCTGCTGCGGATCGCGCTCGACCGTGGCGGCTCAGACTTGATCCCGCTGGAAGACGAATTGAAGTTTGCGCGAGAGTATCTCGATCTCGAACAGATGCGCTTCGGAAGCCGGCTGAAAATCGAGTGGCTGATCGCTCCCCAAACTTCGCGCCTGCTGGTGCCTCAGATGGTGCTTCAGCCGTTGGTAGAAAACGCGATTCGACACGGCATCGCTCCCGCGCGCGAGGGGGGCTGGGTGGAGATAGCAACGGCGACGAACGATGGCTTGCTGAACATTCAGGTGCGCAACAGCACGAGCGGAAAGGCGTCGAATGGGACCGGGGTGGGACTGCACAACATAAAGGCGCGCTTGAAGTATCTGTACTCCGGCGATGCAACCTTGCGGCTTACGTTCGATGGAGAGCGTACAGCCGTGGTGAACGTTTCGATGCCGGCTTTGAGCTCCCAGCCAGCCGGTGGGCAAAGAAATCGCTCCGCCCAGCCCGTCCTCGAAAAGGAGGATCCGACATGCGCGTTCTCATCGTCGACGACGAACCGCTAGCGCGCACTGCCCTGGCGAAGATCCTGGCGGCGAGGCCGGATGTGGAGCACTTCGACGCGGCCGGCGATGCCATCGAAGCGCGGCAGCGGCTGTCCAAAGATACCTATGACGTAATGCTGCTCGACATCAGCATGCCGGAGCTATCGGGGCTGGAACTGCTCAGTCATCTGGAGGACAGCGGACGGCCTTTGCCGTCTGTGGTGCTGGTGACGGCCCACGCCGAGCATGCATTGGCTGCCTTCGAAAAACACGCCGTCGACTACGTACTGAAGCCGTTTTCCAGTGAACGTGTGAACCAGGCCCTGGAGTTTGCCAGTCGTAGAACTGCCAGTGAGCGGGCCGCACGACTGATGGAACTCATGCCTCATCTGCGAGGGCTGACCGCGCAGGAGTCTTCCAAGATCGGCATCAAGAGCAACGGAAGGATCCTTTTTATCGACCCACAGGATGTCGTTGTGGTGCAGGCGGAAGGAAATTATGTCCTGCTCCAGCAGGAGGCAGGTTCCTATCTGTTGCGCGAATCGATTTCAACGGTCGCGGAGAAGTTCAAGTCTTATGGATTTGTGCGCATCCATCGCTCGACCCTGGTGAATGCAGCGTTCGTACAGGAAATCCGCCCTTGCACGACAGGAGAGTACCTGCTTCGCGTCAAAGGGGGAAGAGAGTACACCGTCACACGCAGCTACAAGAAGAACCTCAAGGCGCTCGCCGGTTCGTGGATCGGAACGGCCGGATTCCCTGCGTAATTCGCCTTGTATCAGGGCGCGCCTTCAGAATTGAACTGCCCCGCCCTGGCCAAAGAAGGGCTAGAACGGGGCACCCCGCAAATCAGGCTGGTTTCGTCATGCTTCACGGCGTGCGAATGTAGCCGTGCAGCACTCCTGCGGAATCCGCATAGAGTCCAACAATTACGCCGCCGGGATTGATCCCCGTCGCGTCACTCAAGGTTGCTCCCGGCGGATCAAAGCCGGTATAAGTTCCGCCGTTTAGCAGGAAGGAGTGCGCGACACCAGCCGTGTCAATGTACTCTCCTACGATTTCGCCGGTTGCATTGCTTCCGCCATCAAAGGTAAGCGTGGCGCCCGGGAAATCGTTGGTCGTGAACGTGCCCTGATACAGAATGTAGCCATGGACCGAGCCGGCGCTGTCCTCAAATGCGCCCACGACCTCGCCGTTCGGGTTCACGACCGTAGCCTGGCTATTGTTTGAGCCGGGCGGATTAAAGCCATTGAACGCGCCGAATTTTGAGAGCGTGAAACTCTGGAACGGGCCGGTCGCGCACGACGCTACTGTGCAGGAGAACCCGGTGAGCTCACCCAACGGATTGAGACTGGTGAGAACCGTGCCTGCCGCACCCGGAAAATCAACGTTCCTGTATTGCCCGCCGCTCAGAATGAAGCCGTGACTAACGCCACTGCCGTCAACGTAGCCGCCGATGATCGTTCCTTGCGGGCTGATGAAGTTGGGAGTCGTCGCGGTCGAACCCGGGGGATCGAACGCCGTGAAAATGCCGGCGCTGGTCAGGGTAAAGCCGCGCGTGACACCCGCTGTATCGGTGTAAGTGCCTACGCTGGTGCCCTGTGGATTCGGACCGCCGTTCAAAGTCGTGGCGGTTGCGCCGGGATAGTCGATGGTTGTGATGGTCTGCGCTGTCGCGATCGAGAATGTTGCAAGGGCAAGACTGATCGCGCACGTTGCCACGAAGCGAGCTACCTTGATCATGGAACCTCCTGTTGTTTTTCAAAGCTTCGAATCGGAAATGTAGGTGAATTCCACTCCGCCGCCCTGCTACGTCGCGAGCCACTGCGTCGGTGTCAGGTTTGCTTTCCTGAGACACGGAAGTGCATCCTTCCTGCCACCGGGGTGCATGTGGCGCATGGATTCCGGGGAGAGTTACGAGGCAGGAGAACTGAGGTGTGACCCTACCATGGAAAGTAACAGTCGTACGTGTACAGAAACTGCAGGAGGCGAGCAGTTGATGGCGAGACGATGGAGTCGCGCACTCCGCCTATGAAAAATGCGAATCATGCGCAACGAGTCCTACTAAAATCCGTACAATAACCAGATTCACCTATTCGATAACGCGACCTCGCGGTCCGCAGCTAGCAGTACTGTGTCATTAACGTTGAATGAAAAAGATTTTCGGTCCTCTGCTATCGATTGCAGTTTTCTGCGCGACCTTTTTCATAGGCCGGCTGCTGGAGAGTGGCCGCTACTCGGGCCCACCAAAGCCGCCGTTTACCGACTATCGTTACGAAAAGCCAGGGGCCATTCGCAAGATCACGGTCAATGACCTGCCGGCGCCCTCGCCTGGCTCTTCGTCTATAAACGGACCTCGCATCGTCGACCGCCCCAAGAATGCATGGCCGCAAGCTCTACCTGGTTTCAAGGTCGAGCTGTTTGCCGGCGATTTGGACGAACCGCGGAAGCTCATCACTGCGCCCAACGGCGATGTGTTTCTTGCCGAAAGCCATGGCGGCGACATTCGGGTGTTCCGCGGGATTAGTGCCGGCAAGCCGCAACAGAACGAGGTCTTCGCCAAAGGGCTCAGCCAGCCATACGGAATTGCGTTTTATCCACCCGGGCCGAATCCGAAGTACGTTTACGTCGGCGACACCGACGCTGTGCTGCGCTTCGCGTACAACAATGGCGACCTGAAAGCGAAAGGCAAGCCGGAGCACATCGCCGATCTTCCTGCCGGCGGCGGGCACTGGACGCGCGATCTCGTCTTCTCAGCGGATGGCAAGCAGTTGTTCGTGGCTGTAGGCTCGGATTCGAACGTCGACGACCCCGACACTCATCCCGAGGAGAAGAACCGGGCGGACATCCTGGTGATGAGTCCTGATGGATCCGATAAGCATGTCTACGCCTACGGGATTCGCAACGCCGGCGGCGGGCTGGCGATCAATCCGAAGACCGGCGAGTTATGGTGCTCGGTAAATGAGCGCGACGCTCTCGGCGACAACCTGGTGCCCGACTACATCACGCATGTGCAGGATGGCGGCTTCTACGGCTGGCCTTATTACTACATCGGCGGGCATCCTGATCCGCGGCACAAGGGAAAGCATCCGGAGCTGAAGGACAAGTCGATTGTCCCGGACGTGCTGATCCAGGCGCACAATGCTTCGATGGCGTTGACGTTCTACGAAGGCAAGCAGTTTCCGGCGGAGTACCCGGGCGATATCTTTGCGGCGCAACATGGATCGTGGAACAGAGGCGTGCGTGTCGGGTACGAGGTCATTCGAGTGCCGCTGCATCAGACGGGAAAAGCGAGTGGTGAATATGAGGATTTCCTGACGGGATTTGTGTTGCCGAATGGGGAGGTCTGGGGACGTCCGGTAGGAGTGACAGTGGCGGCAGATGGGTCATTGCTGGTGAGCGACGATGCGTCGAATTCGATCTGGCGGGTCAGCTACAGTGGGGCGCAGAAGTAGACAGCCTCGGTTGCATTTCGGCCGCGAAGAACAATGGGTCAGCCGAATAAGGAGACGAAGACTCGACCCAGGACTCCCGACCGCCGCGGCGGCCTCCGTCCTAGGCTAAGCTGTTCGCCGCGCCTCCGGCGCTCTATCTTCTGCGGTTGCACTCCACTGCCGAACTCATAACTTCTTCTAACGCAGACGCTAAGGTCGTGCTCTATCACGAAGCATTCGCCCAAGAGCCTTTGCAAGAATCTGTGAAGCCGTGGTGTTGCACGCTCACTCGTACCGTAGTGCCACCATGGGGTCGACCATTGAGGCGCGACGAGCCGGGATGTAGTTCGCCAGCAGTGCCACCCCAGCCAGCAATAAGGTGAACATCGCCAAGGTCAGAGGATCATTGGCGTTCACGCCGAACAGCAGGCCGGAGATCAGGTGAGTGAGCCCCAGCGCAGCAACGAATCCCACCACGACTCCGCCTAGCGCCAGCAACATGCCTTGGCGCACGACGAGCTTCAGCACATCGCCACGCTGCGCGCCGAGGGCCATGCGGACTCCGATCTCGCGCACGCGTTGACTGACGAAGTATGCCATCACGCCGTAGATGCCGATGGCTGCCAGCAACAGTGCGGTTACGCCAAAGAAGCTCAGGATCTGCATGGCAAAGCGCCGTGACGCCAGCGAAGCCTCGATGGTGCTACGCAGCGAGCGTACCCCGAATACCGGGAGGTTAGGATCGACGGCCTGGATCTCGCGGCGAATCGCCTCCTCCATCGCTTCCGGCGAAGCTGCCGTCCTGATGTAAACCGTCATGGCGTTGATGGGCACTTGTTTCGCCGGGAAAAACAAATGGGGGGTGTAGGGTGCGTCGAGACCATCGCCGCGCGTGCTGGCTACGACGCCCACGATTCGACGCCACGGCTGCTTCTGTCCGAACTGCAAACGGATCTGCTTGCCGATGGGATCTTCGTTAGGCCAGATCCGCTCGGCGGCGGTTTCATCGATCAGGACGACCTGCTCGCCCTTTTCATCGTCGGCGTCGGTGAACATGCGGCCGCGGACCAGCGGCGTTCCCAGCACATGAAACAGATCTGCCGTGATCACGCCGAATTCCGCGGTGGGCGCCTCTCCCGCGGCAGCGACCCTACCCTGGATGTCAAAGCCGTTGGAGTTTTGCAAACCGGCGAAGGGTGTATTCCCTCCCCCGATTGCACTCTCGTTAATCGAAGGCAATGCGCTAAGGCGGCGAAGGACCTCGCCGATAAATTCATTGCGTTTATCCTGCGTGCGATAAGGGTTGGCTTTGGGATCGTTAGGGACGGGCAGCCAGATTTGCGCGGTAACGACGTGATCGGAATTGAAGCCCGGTTGCACTTCCAGAACTTTCCAGAAGCTTCGCAGCAACAGGCCTGCGCCAATCATCAACACGAGCGAGAGCGCGAATTCACAAACCACCAGGCCGGCCAGGAAGCGATGCTGGCGCGCTCCCACACCCACGCCGCGCGCGCCCTGGTTGAGCTTGTCCAGAATCGACTGATCCGACATCTGCACGGCGGGGGCGAGACCGAATAACAATCCGGTCAGCAGCGAAATGCCGAGCGCGAACAGGAGGGCGCGCCCGTTCAGGGCGATCTCCGACAGTCTAGGGAGGGTGGATGGAGCCAGCGCCAGCAGCAGGTTCTTCAGCCAGAAGCTGACAGGGATTGCCAGCATTCCTCCACACAGCGAAAGAACAACGCTTTCGACAAGTGTCTGGCGGATGATTCTCCAGGTATTGGCTCCGAGCGCCTGTCGCAAGGCGATCTCGCGATGGCGGGTGGAGGAGCGGGCGAGCAGCAGGCTGGCGATGTTGACGCATGCGATGAGCAAAACCGCTCCGACCGCCGCCAACAACAAGATAAGCATCAGGCTCGACTTGCCAACGATCTCCTGTTGCAGGGGAACCAGCCGCGGTCTCCACTGCGCCGTCTGCGGATAGTCGGGTGGAAATTGCTGGCGCATCTGAATGGCGTAGGCATCGAGCTTAGCCTGGGCTTGAGCGACGGTCAGGCCGGACTTCAGTCGCGCGATCGCGCCCGGGATGAATCTTTGCGTGCGGACCGGGGGATGGGGAAACGGATCGGCAGCGAAGCCTGCGGCCACCCAGACTTCGACGTCTTGCTTGAGCGTGCGGCCGGGATGGCGGAACTGCGGCGGCATGACGCCGATGATCGTATAGAGGTCGCCGTCGAGACGCATGCTCTGGCCCAGGACATTGGGATCACCGCCATACATCTTGTGCCAGAGGCTGTCGCTGATCACTGCGCCGTCGGAAAAGCCCTCGCGGGAGTCACCGGAGTTGAAGACGCGTCCCATCTGCGGCTTGGCGCCCAGCAGGGTGAAGTAGTTCGTGCTGACGGCGTTGGCTTCGACCCGCTCCGGTTTTTCACGGCCGGTGATGTTCGCGTTGATAGGCCACACGGCGGAGATCTGATCGAAGACCCCGGAGACGTTCTGGAAGTCCTTTAGCTCAGGTTGCGACATGCCGGCATCGACGAGATTGAGTCCGGGCATGTCGTCCTTCACGGCCACGAGTTGCTCGGGCTGCTGATATGGCAAGGCCTTGAGAAGGACGGCATCGACCACGGAAAAGAGCGCGGTATTGGCGCCGACGCCCAAGGCGAGCGTGATTACCACTACCGCGGTAAAGCCAGGGCTCTTGCCAAGCAGGCGCAGACCGTAGCGGACGTCCTGAAGAATGCCCATCCTCACCTCACCCAGGTCAAGGGTGCAAGCTTCCGCTCATGTTTCCTGGAGGTTCAGCTTGCGCAAAGTAACAGACGAAGGGGCAATTGGCTGGCCAGATGAATTGAGGTAAATGCATGATTTGAGAATGCGAATACCCGGGGTCAAGGTTCGAACATCAGAGTAGATGTCCGGAAGCGGTGGGAAGTGTTCAAAAGCGGACGAATACGCGGCGGCGGTTGCTCCGGTGTCAGGAATTGTTTACCACAGAGACAGAGAGACACAGAGGGTATAGCGTTTCTGTGATTCTGTATGCCCTTGATTCGCTATGAAATGAGGATTAACGCTCACAATCCTCTTCCAGTAAGGCCAGGCTTGATTGACTTGCCGGTTTCACAGACGTAACATTCGCGCCAATGATTGGACAGACCATCTCGCACTATCACATCGTCGAGGAACTCGGCGCCGGCGGGATGGGCGTTGTTTTCAAGGCCGAGGATGTCAGGCTCGGCCGCTTCGTAGCTCTCAAGTTCCTGCCCGACAACATAGCCAAAGGCTCGGAAGCAATCAGCCGTTTTCGACGCGAAGCCAAAGCTGCTTCTGCACTGAATCATCCGAATATTTGCACTATTTACGACATTGACGAGGCCGAGGGGCGGGCCTTCATCGCCATGGAACTGCTGGAGGGCCAGACGCTCCGGCATCGGATCAGCGGCAAGCCTCTGGAGATCGAGACGATACTTGATCTGGCCATCGAGATTGCCGATGCTCTGGACGCTTCGCATTCCAAGGGCATCGTCCACCGCGACATCAAGCCGACGAATATCTTTGTCACCAACAGCGGTCACGCCAAGATTCTGGATTTCGGCGTGGCAAAGTTCGCCGCGCACGATGAGTCCGAAGAACAGCTCACGACTCCGGGGATAGCTCTGGGCACCGCAGCCTATATGTCTCCCGAACAAGTGAGGGCCGAGGAATTGGACGGCCGCTCAGATCTGTTTTCCTTTGGCGTCGTTCTCTACCAGATGGCCACGGGGAAGCGCCCCTTTGAAGGACCCAGCTCGGGCGTCATTGCAGAAGCAATCCTCAACCGCGATCCTGTGGCCCCCATGCGAGTGAATCCAGAGGTCCCATCGCCACTCCAGGAGGTGATTCGGAGAGCGTTGGAGAAGGACAAAAACCTGCGGTACCAGCACGCAGCTGAGATGCGGGCCGAGTTGAAGCAGCTAAAGCGCGACACGGAGTCGGGCGCGAGTGTTGTGAAAGAACAAACGGGATCGGCGCTGACGCCAGCGACAGGCCGCTTGTCTTCGGTCAGCAAGCGCAGGAGTCAGGATTCTACCGGGCGAAGCTCTGGGGTGCGCCACCAGCGAGTCCCAAAGGTGATCGATTCGCTGGCCGTTTTGCCCTTTGGAAACCCCGGTGGCGATCCGGAGCACGAATACCTGAGCGACGGTATCGCCGGGAGCCTCATTAATATTCTGGCGACGCTGCCGAAGCTGCGAGTGATGGCGCAGAGCACCGTCTCCAGGTTCAAGTCTCGGAACATTGACCCTCAGGCAGTGGGCCGCGAGCTAGGTGTTCGCGCCGTGCTCACGGGAAGAATCATGCAAAGCGGCGGGTCGTTGCGGATTGGGACGGAGTTGGTCGATGTAGCCACCGGCTCTCAACTTTGGGGCGCGCAATACGATCGCAAGCTCGGCGACATCTTTGCCATCCAGGACGAAATCTCCGGCGAGATATCGGGAAAATTGCGGTTGCAGCTGACCCGGGCAGAAAAGAAGCAGCTGACCAAACGCTACACGGAGAATGTCGAGGCGTACCGCCTTTACCTGAAAGGCCGTCATCACTGGAATCGGTGGACCGAAGAGGGATTCTATAAGGCGATCGAGCACTTTCAGGAGGCAGTCGATAGCGATCCGAGCTATGCCCTGGCCTATTCCGGTCTGGCCGATTGCTATGTGCTGCTGGGATGGAACAGCTATCTGCCGCCGAAGAAGGCATTCCCGAAAGCCAAAGCGGCGGCCAAGGCTGCATTACAACTCGACGCGGATCTGGCGGAAGCTCATACGCCTTTGGCGGCGGTGTTGTGGCTTGACGGTTGGGAGTGGGGAAACGCGCAGATTGAATTCAAGCGCAGCCTCGAACTGTGCCCCACCTATCCCACTGCCAACCACTGGTACGCTGAATACGTAATGACCATGGGCCGGCACGAAGAAGCTGTGGCCAGGATGAGAAAAAGCCAGGACCTGGATCCCTTGTCGCTCATCATTAACTGCGCAGTCGGATGGGTCCTCTACTTTGGCCGCCGGTACGAGGAGGCCATCGAACAGCTGAGGCGAACCGCCGACTTGGACCCTAACTACCCCGTCCCCTACTGGATTCTCGGGATGTTGCACAGAAAAATGGGTCGCTATGAAGAGGCGGTCACTGAGGGCGAGAAGGGTGTGGAGCTGTCAGGCGGCAGCCCGCTGATGCGCGCAGCGCTGGCCCACACACTGGCCACGGCTGGTAGAACCAGGGAAGCACGTCAGATACTCGATGATCTGACAAAACTAGCGCAGGAGAAATACGTCGCGCCTTATTTCTTCGCCGGAATCCACATCGGGTTGGGAGAAAGCGGACGCGCGATGGAGTACTTGCAGAAATGCCATGAAGAACATTCGCACTGGCTCATCTACCTTCATCTGGATCCGAGCATCGACGACTTGCGGGAGAACGCAAACTTCCAGGAGCTATTGCGGCGGGTAGGTCTTCCCCCGCCGACGAACGCCGCTCCCATCTGAAAGAAGAAAAGGCGGAACACGTGCTTAACAGCGGTCACCATACTGACAAGTAAGTCGAGTGGGCGACGAGGGCGCTATTGGGTACGATCAATAACCTCCTCGTGCCAGGCCGCTCGGATCGCTTCCAATTTGTTCTTATTGGTTTCGGACTCACCCTGAAACTCCGCCAAATCTGTCACCCGCCGACGCAACTCCTCGAAATCGATGGAAAGGGGATCAATCTCAGGGTGTTTTCTTGCAAGAAGCACGCCGATCTTCTCGGCATCGTTCCAGGTTAAGTTCGCGGCCATGAGATGCTCCTTAGAATCTTGCAGAATTATTCTATAGGTATAGGAAGCGGAGAGAGGTGAATATGCTTTCTGGTTCCGGCCGGCCTTGTCATGGAAGGCGTTTACATAAGGCATCCCAAACCCTGACGCCGTCGCCTTGCTTACTATAAGGCGATATTTCACCATTTGACCCGGCGAAAGCATGGTTATTTACCAACTCCGCTCGCGTAGCCAGTCAATTGGTCTTCCTCTTTGTGCAGCTCCTCGTTCAGAAGCATCATCGGCCAAAACAGGGGTATGCCTTGCTGCGGAAACGAGAGCTTGAGTTCGCGAGGCAGCGAGCCAACGCTTCGGAAAGAACTGCTTGAAAGGCGAGATTGCGTGGGCAAGACTGCCGGAATCGTAACTTGAACCACACTGGTAAGAAAATTGGAGATTTTGCCAATCATTGAAGCCGCTGAGCAAGGTCTGGACTCCGTCCCCATTGATGTCCTGCATTACGTTGGATTCGATGACCCCATCTCGGTTCCAGTCGATAGGGGAGCCATTCGTGGGAATATTGAATTCGGTGATTCCGTCCGGTGTGAAGATTGAGATGTCCGTGCTCGTAGCCGATTCATTCAAACCTGCGGTTTCATCCAGCGCCGATTCGTTCAGACCTGGAAGCCGTGCCGAGGAGTAATCGATCCGAAAACAATGATTGTTGCCAGGGAGTGTGGAGCAGTGGGCAGGGGCCACACAATCTGCATCCGTGGTACAGGATTTCAGAGATGGATCGCCTGCCGTAGACCCAACTGGTATACCCGTTGTGTAAAAGTTGTAACTCATGACACTGAGATAGTTCGGCTTGTAGTTGTCGCAGGTGTCGCCGCCGTGAAGCAAGGCGAAGTTATGGCCAAGTTCATGCATGGTGACACCGGAAGCCGCATGTGCCGGCACCTGAACACCCTGATCGGTAAGGGTGCCGAAAGAAACGATGGCATCGTCACCAAATATTTCCGATTCGCCATATGAGCCAAAGGGTGGCGGACTGCCACCTCCGCACTCGTCGTCTATCGGACAATGGTTGCAGTCTGATGAGCTGTCGCAATAACTCCAGTGACTAAACACAACGTAGTGGTAGGCCAGGTTGTAATTGGCAGGAAAATAAGCTTCACGTAGGTGATGCATCGTAGTCGCGCTGGATCCGACGCAAGCCGGGTCGGGACTATCCGCAAATTGGGTGGTAACTACTTTCCCCATGGACTCAGGAATCGCGTTGTGCTGCGGATCAATGTGCAGGTTAATGCCGCGAGAGGCGAATGCGTCAACCATCCACTGAATAGCCTGGGGCGGTGGATTGTGAGTGTGGTCGCTCGCGTAAAAGTAGTCGTAATGTAGATACACATCGGCCTTGTGAGGGTCAGCTCCAAGCAACGGCACATCAATGCCGGGGTCATAAACGCCATTCCCGTTAACGTCGATGTACCCTTGCAGCTCTTCAGCGTCGGAGAAGCCATCGCCATCGCTGTCCACCCACGCCCCGGAAGCATGGCACGCTGCAAAATTCGGATCAGGCGGCCCATTAACTCCTGCCAAAACACAATAGGGCGTAGCCACGGTGCTGGTGTTGACGTGCAAACAGCCCCGTACCGCGTCACAACTGTCAGTTGTACATCCGTTGGCGTCATCGCACGAGAGCCCGCAGCTTTGGCACTTAGCTGTCGTCGGAGCATCGATGGTCGCTGTGCCCTGGCCACGAGAGATGGTGGCGTTTAGCGCATGGCTGAGGTTGACGTAGAAGATCTTGTTCGGCCCAGGGATGAGCACATCCGCGATGGGAACAGTAATCGTTTGCGGTGCTCGTGATCCCCGTGGGAACATCAGGTTCCCGCTGACGGCGGCGTAATCGGTGCCAGCATAGGCGGTTCCATCAGCACTCGCGAACTGAACGGTGACATTCCTGCCGAAGGGTGCGCTGATGGACACGGTGAAGGTTGCCACCTGGCTGCTGCAACTGGATTCCGATACTGTCACATCGGAAATCGAGAGCTGAGGCAAGGCATCCCCGTAGGCCAGAGTTGATTGCGCGAAAAAGCACGTTATCAGCAGCAACAGTCTGCTGGGAATCGAACTCAAGTTGCGGGTCATGATGTTCTCCTGCGAGTGCGGTAATGACGTTCCGGCGCCTAAGCGAAGGGTCTGCGATCCACGCGGTATTTGTCGCGAAGTGTGGGAGAGCCGATGCAGAATGTCAATGAAGAAAGTCTTACTTTTGTATGATTTCGACTACGGCTCTTGATTGTCAGCAATTTACGTGGCCAAAGTACTGAAAGAATTGGCAGGAACTCTGTGGTTTTGCTCCGTAACTGTTGTAAACAGGCGTTATCGTAACTTATTCTGCGGCCCCGATCACTTATGAAATGGGGACTTATCAACAGCGATGCCATTTTCTCACTTGCTTACCACTTGGCCCCTAACCGAATCCTTCATAGCCCTACTGTCACACTTGAGGATTTTACGTAGGTCACTTCTGGCGGCATCTTTCCGCTTGCAATTCTTGCCAGTGCGTTTCACAATCCGCGTGATTCGCCCCAACGGCCTGGGATTTGAATCCGGAAATACGCCCCCGTTACGGCGACCTGAACACCTCTGGTCCGCCGATAAGAAACGAAGCCTCCTTCTTCCACACCTGGCGACATCTTCGTAGTCCTGATCGCAATTTCTGGCCTCTGGTAAACGCCAAGAAAATCGACTCCTCACCGCCCAGTCCAATTCAGCAGTTTTGAGAAGGAGAATGTCATGACTCCCAGCATTCGGAAGTGGATGATTACAGCATGTCTGTCTGCCACCTGTGGGTTGATCTCGGTTCCGGCCAGCGCTCAAAGATCTCTGCCGGTTGTCGTTACAAACGGGACTGGTAACCCCGTGCCCACTGCCGCCCAAGGGACAACCAATGTTGCCGGCACGGTAAGCTTTGCAGCAGGAGCCAGCGTCAACGTCACCAATTCACTCGACAGTCAGAACAACCCTACCCCACTGGCCACATTGGAGGCCACGCAGCCCTATGAGAGTTTCTGCAACATTAGCTTCAACGGATCTGCTACTGGATTCTGCATGTTCGCCGCCATTCCCTCAGGCAAGCGGCTCGTAATTCAAGAATTCGACGCCGGTGGGGAAATAGAGGCGGGGTTGAAGCCGATCATTGTGCAGTTGTCCCCGACCGGCACTCGACACTGGTTCCCCGCGACATTCATGGGCAGTGCTGGTGGTTTCGATTGGTTTGCTACAAATCAGGCGACACAGCTTTATGCGAATTCTGGCACGATGCCAGGGTGCTTTGTAGACGTAAGTAACAACTCCAGCGGCGTTTATTTTTGTCAGCTCTCCGGATTCTTAGTGGACGTACCGTGAAGCAGGCCGGCCACACGGCAGCCTCAAGCCCGTGCCTGAGCGGATTACGTGATCCGCGCCGAAACCAGATCACCGCTGACGGGGCGGCATGCCAGGCGTCGTTCAGCCTGCGGTCGGTTCACTGAAGCAAAGAATGTTGCCGTCGAGGTCTTCGACATAGAAATCGAGGCACGCCCATGGCCTTTCTTCCAGCGGCTTAATCACCTGGGCGCCACGATTTTCCAACTCGCTGAACAAACCGCGGATGCCGGACACGGAAATGTACGCGTCCAGATGTTCGTTCTGCTTGCGATGCTCCTGGTCCGCGGCTGATTTCGGCGCGCACTTGAGATGGATGGAGAGTCCATCGCGCGTGACCGCCGCGTAGAACGATTCGTACTTAAAATCGAGGTCGAAGCCGAGCTTGTCGCGGTAGTAGGCAATTGCCCGGTCTAGATCATCGACAAGAAACTGCGGGGCGATCCCAGTAAGCTGGGTAGCGCGCTGTGTTACCACGGTGGACATTTCACTCCTCATGTCTTCGTCACTGGTGAGTACACTCACAATCCCTACGCCCAAGGTCTGATGAAGTTCAGACTGTCGGACCGTCAATCGCGCGAGGGCTGTCGACTGGTGGCACGACGAGCACCTCCAATTCAATCCATAGCACCAGCCCTAACTTTCTTAGTCGAGAAGCGGGGAGCAACCTTCACGCAACGCCTGAGTCGTGGGTTCCACCATACGGGTTCGTCACCATGTCACTCCGCTGAGTGCGCCGGCTCAAAGAGGACGGAAGCACTTTATCTCAACTCTCAATCATAGTTCCAGCCGGATCTGGAGGGTTGCCGGTTGGTTAATGTCTACCAGGGGCATCGTTGGTGTCGGCTGTTGATTCTCAGTCATCGGTGGCGGCCTCGAACCCCGGCGATAGTTACTAAAGGACGGGTCCCTGAACTTACTTTCGTAATCTTGACGACGATGAGCGACGGAGTAGGCTGATAGCTTGGACTTGGTGTCCCAAGGCTTGCGGGAATGAATTCCGGGAGCTAAAGATCTTTTCGCGAGCAGGTTCGGTCGGCGACTGCCGGCAGTGAATTGAGAGGTCCCTCGTTTCCCAGTTAGCAAGGTAAGTCTTTACGGCTCAATCATTTGAGATGCAATGCCGTGGGGCTCAGTACTTGCGGATATCTTCGGCGTAGCCCGCGTGTCCGGAGCACCTTGCAAGTTGGCAGGGGGTCGAACGATGCCAAGTTCTTTTCCGACCAGCCTTGCAATCGGCAGCCGGATAATGGCGGGGCCGGAGTCGGGAGTTTTGACCATTGTGTATGATGAAGCATCTACAGGAGCCATCCATGAAAACGAAGCTGCTCGTGATCGTTGGGATGTTTACCTTGGCGGGATTCGCCCACGGCCAGGCGATGGTCGAATACTCAAACCTGGGTGCGCACGCGTCGAAGGCACTGAGCGCTCCAACGGACAAGCTGAGTTCTGCCGAGCAGAAGGTCGCCGATAAGACCGGCGAGGCAACGCAAAGCAGGATCTGGGAGGCGAAGGACGAGAAGAAATCGGCGGGCAAAGTGCAGGCTGCGCCCGCGGCCCCAACTCCGCCGGCAGTTTTCATACTCGCCAGTGGTGAACGCCTGGAGTCCTCCAACTACGTTTTGACCGTCGACTCACTGCGTGTGCAGCAGGGAGATAAGCAGCGTACGATCCCGATCAGCTCGCTCAACGCAGATGCGACCATCGCAGCCAACCACCAACGCGGCATCGATCTGAAGATCCCGACGAGCAAGTCGCAGATCATGCTTGGCTTCTAAAGAACGCAGGGAACCTTGCGGGCGTTCGGTTCGGGGACTGCGACACTCCGAAGTCAACTCCCTCGATTGCTGACGTGCGATATCCTACGAGAACAGTCCAACAATTTCCGGTGTGCGTATGTTTGGCCTAGTTGTCCTGGTGATAACGCTTGCGGCGGCCGTGTTCGCGACGGTTGCTTCCCTGAAGTTCCAGTACGAACTCCGCAACTGGAAGTTTCTCACCGGTGGAATCGCTTTCGGTCTATTGCTGGGCGCGATCTTCTATTGGGAGCAGATGCACGTGGCCAAACAGGCCCTGCGCGATCGCGATCAGGCGGTTGCCGAAGCCTACAAGGTCGAAGATGTAGGCAGAAAATATGAGGAACAAGCCAGGACTCTGACTGACCAGGTGGTCGGACTGGAGGCGCAGGTTTCGGCGCAAGCCAAGAAGCTGAATGAGCTCCAGGGCACAAGTGAGGCGGTGGGTGATTCCAGCCAGCAGCAAACCAGCGGCTTGCCGAGCATCTACTGGGTCCAGGACAACGACACTGGCGAGAACGGACGAACCGCGCAGGTGCGCTTCCGGATTTACGGACCGCTGAACCTGCCCGCCTTTGTCGCTATCTGCGAGCATCCCTGCAAAACACTCGGCGGGCAAGCAGGCAACGGGAGCGCGGGAGTTCCCTTGTCAGGATCAAGCCAGAAAAATGTTGCGGGATTCATCTTCAGCAAACCGAAGCCCATGGCTGGGGGAACTACCGGCACAGTGACCGTACAATCCACCGACAAAGAGCCGGTTAGCGTAAAGGACTTCCGGATTCTACGCGAGTCGGAAGTTCCGGAAAACCTCAAGTAAGTTGGGATTCACAGCTTTGGCATCGCAGGCCTTTCGATCAGAAGCCGAGGAAGAGCGAGCTGCGATCCTGCGGAAACGCGAGATTGATGCCGCGTTCCTGGTTGGCGGCGAGGGTTGCCTCCAGGTTGAGTGCGCTGATCGGGATCACGCGCTGCTTGCGTCCGACCTCAATTCGCAGAGAATCCACGCTAAGCACGTAACGGCGGCTCTCCAATTGTTCGCCGCTGTTGAGCACGAACAACGCAGGAGGCTTCGCCTGAACAACCGCATCTTTGGGAAGCGGTATTTCAACCAGCTTCGGAGATTGCGGCGCAGGCGACGCTTCCCTGCTCGCCATCATGACGACCGGCTGTGAGGCATTCGCCGAAGGAGCGGCCTGCTGTTCGGGAGGATAGTTCTGCCCGCCGTCGTTGGGTGGAAAGTTTACGTAGTCCCAGTCGTAGCTTATGCCGCCGTTCCAGTAATCGTAATATCCCGGCCAGATTGCCGCATATCCGTACCCAGGATATCCGTATCCAGGATATCCGTATCCGAATGCGAAGCCGTTTCGATGACCGTGACCGTCATGGAAGCCGCCGTGAAAGCCACCTTTGCCCGCACCGCCGGCGAAACCTTTGCCCCCGGCTGAAGCATGGCCAAAACCGCCGCCCGAATATCCGCCATGAGCGCCGCCTGCCATCTGAGCCTGCATTACAGCAACACTCAGAAGTACGGACGTTACGAGCGCGATCGCAAACCGTCGCATGCTCATATGATGACACAGCTTCGGCAGGCGACTACAAATTTTGCGCGGCAATGCGGCGGATATGAGACCAATCCGCCGGCGCGACTGCGAAGGCTGGAGCCAGCCTCGTGATCAAGCAGGCTTCCCATGGTCCCTAAGCTGGTTACCTTTGGTACACGGAACCAGGCTCTAAATACAAGATTCACTTTGGCCTGAAAACTACCGATGGTATAGTGAAGGGCTCCAGACGCATGCAGCCGCAACCGAGGAGGCACCTATGAGCTATGCACCTGCAGCGATTCCGAAACTGCTACCCGGAGCGCCCGAGGCTCCCGATTCCGTGGCGGAAACCGGGCTGCGCCAGGCCTACCTCGAAGATCTCGCCCTGAAGATCCTCTTCGTCGCTGGACCGTTCTCGCTGCGCGAGCTCTCCAACCACATCCGGCTCAGATTGTCGGTGGTGAATGAACTGCTTCGCCGATTGCGCGGCGAGGAATTGTGTGAAGTTACCGGGCTGCACCAAAACATTCCACACATTGCCATTACCAGCAAAGGCAGATCGCGCGCTCTGGAACTGCTGAACATGAACCAGTACACGGGCGCGGCGCCGGTTTCCCTGCAACACTACGTGAAGATGGTCCATCAGCAAAGCGTCCGGCACGCGGAGATTCACGAGGCCGAGGTGCAGCGCGCGTTATCGCATCTTGTGGTTGACAATCGCACGGTCGGCAAACTGGGAGCGGCGCTGAATTCCGGCAGCTCGATCTTCTTGTACGGACCAAGCGGAACGGGAAAAACTTCGATCGCGACTGCGCTCTGCCAGGTCATGGCGCTCGACCAGATCTGGGTGCCTTACGCGGTGGAGATCGACGGGCAGATCATTGCGGTCCAGGACCCGATTGTCCATGCCAAGATACAGGAAACCGATCTGGACATTTGCGACGCGCGTTGGGCGCTGTGCCGGCGCCCGGCGGTCCTGGTCGGCGGCGAGTTGACCATCGAGATGCTGGAGCTGCAACTTAACCCGGTGACGAAGTTCTATACCGCCCCCGCACAGATGAAGGCGAACAACGGCGTGCTGATCATCGACGACTTCGGCCGCCAGCGCCTGCGGCCGGAAGAGCTGCTGAACCGCTGGGTCGTGCCTCTCGATCGCAGAATCGACTTCCTGACGCTGGCTGGCGGGCGCAAAGTCGAGATTCCCTTCGAAATGTTCGTTGTCTTTGCGACGAACCTCGATCCGGCAACCCTGGTCGACGCCGCCTTCCTTCGCCGAATCCAAACCAAGGTTGAAGTCGGCGCGGTTTCGCGCGAGCAGTTCCACGAGATCTTCGGTGGAGTTTGCAAGCAGTACCAGTTGACATGCGATCCGGCCGCTATCGATGAGCTGATCCGCGTGATTCGGGACAGACTCAAGGAGCCGTTGCGAGCCTGCCATCCGCGCGACATTGTCAATCAGGTACGTTGGCAAGCCCGTTACGAACAGCGCGAACCGCATCTGGATCGCGAATCTATCCTGTGGGCGGTTGAGGCATACTTCGGGGCCACCACGCGCAGCTTTATGACGCAATAAAGCGGCGGGCTCGACCGCGGAAATTCTGTTTTCTATGGGAAGGGAGCGCTGCGCATCTCCGACAGCAGTCCTGAGGCTCTGTTGCGCGGCTGTGTTCCTGGACTATGCCGCAACTCAGGTTGGCCCGACCGAAAGCCGAACCTTGGGACACACGCCCTAGCGGCTTCGTATCACCGGAACCTTGCGCACGAAGTCAATCACCAACAATACCGCCAGCGTGATAATGACCGGGACCTTGTGGTCCAGAAACATCGAAAAGGTGCTGGACAGACTACGCATCATTTGGTGCGGTAAGGCCTTCAACGTAAACAGAATGTCACCGGCTGAAATCAGGAAGGCCACGCTTATCAGCGCGAGAACCATCGCGGCTGCTGCTACTGCGTGAATCGGCTTCATATTACTTACACTCCTCGGCTGACAATTAACCGTTCGGTCATATCAAGCGCTTCGGCTGCACGGTCGAGCTGTGCTTTGGAGAACTACCTCAGGGAAGTACTGCGTAAGAACGTAGCGTAAGTAATACGTTGTTGCCATATTAAGTAGCATTAACAGGTTGGTGTGTCAAGGCACTAAAGTGCAGTACTATGTGCGTCGGTCCGCTTGGGTCTTATCACCTGATAGGAGAGATGGTTTGAAAGACCTGCCTTCGTTAGGCTCGTGGATCACCTGCCAGGTGGACCGTAGTTCTGCGATAATTTCCGCCCCTGAGTTCTGGCCGATGTCAAAGAAACCCGGTCGCGATTTCCGGGAGGAACCTGACGCCATCATTGTTTCGATGGCTGCCCTGAAATCCTCGCCTGCCGGCGCACGCATGAGGGTGCCTGCCGGTCGGGACAGGCGGTCCGTCGCACGACTCGATCGCGTGAACCAGCGACACGCCTCGTGCGACACTCGTCATTCTCCGTTACAATGCAACCGGGGATTCTCTTTTCCATGAAGAAATCAGCTGTCGTTGTTCTCCTGGCCTTGCTGGCGGTAGTCTGCTTCGCACAGGGGGACAAGGTACCCGCTTACAACAACGCTCCGCCCAAGGCCGGCGATGTGTCGCCGATTCTCCCCAAGGACCAGCTCTGGGGCGAGCACTTTCAGTATCCGTATCAGGTTCGCGCTTACGAGCTGGCAGCCAAGATTCCTAATGTCATCTATCAGCTGCCGTGCTACTGCTATTGCGAACGCATCGGGCATAACAGTCTGCATAGCTGCTTCGAAACCACGCATGGCTCGCACTGCGCGCTCTGCATGAAAGAAGTGTTCTACGCCTACCAGCAGACGAAGCTGAAGAAGACGCCCGCTCAGATTCGTGCCGGCGTCATCAAAGGAGAGTGGAAGGACATCGATCTGGATTCTGCCGCGAAGAGCGACTAACCAGCCTTTTGGTAAGCTTCAAGAGCGCCAGTTGACGAACCAGCCAGATTGCGGGTATAACTCAGCGCAACGACCTTCACGGGGCTGTGGTTTTCCACAACCATGAGCGGTTCTCCACCGCTCACGATCCAAGGGAAGCTTACCGGATGAAGAAGAAAGCCACAGAAAACGCTAAGGCCAGCAGCCTCAAAACGAACAAAGGAAAGATGTTACAGATGTCACCAGCAGGATCCGATCCGGCGAGTCGAGGCAACCGGCCGCTGAAAGTTTCCGACGATCCCCGTTTTGCACAGGCTGTGCAAAACTATGAAGCCGGCCTGAAGGCGCTGCAGGCGCACAAGTATGACAAGGCCAAGGTCTATTTTGAGAAGGTCATGAGCGGCCCCAGTCCCGAACTGGCCGACCGCGCCTCGGTCCATCTGAACACCTGCAACGTGCAGATGAGCCGCGTCTCCACGAGCTTCAAAACTCCCGAAGAACAGTTCGACTATGCGGTCTCGCTGATGAATATGGGCGACTACGTGACCGCGCGGGAGAATTTCGACGCCCTGACGAAGAAATCTCCCAAGCTCGATTTCATCTGGTACGGCATGGCGGCGTTGAATTGCCTCACCGGCCGCTATCCGGAAGCCATCAGTAATTTGGGAGAAGCCATTCGCCTGAATCCGGCAAACCGGTACCAGGCGCGGAATGACTCCGACTTCAAGAATCTGGCCGATGACCCACGATTCACCGAACTGCTTTATCCTGATAACAGCAGCGAAGCCGCGGTCGAGCCCGACAAGTGGCATTACTAAGTTTCAGTACCTGAACCCATCATGCAGAATTCCATTTCCGCCGGAGCGCGTGCTGTCAAAGTCGTCGCTATGGGCGGCGGCACCGGACTTTCCACGCTGCTGCATGGGTTGAAGGATTACGTAGCACCCTCCACCGAAGACCCGGTTGCAGGCGAATTGCCGCGCATCTCCGAGCTGTCAGCCATTGTGACCGTCAGTGACGACGGCGGCTCCAGCGGACGCCTTCGCAAGGAACTGAACCTTCCCGCCCCAGGCGACGTGCGCAACTGCATCGTGGCGCTCTCGGAAGAAGAAGCGCTGCTGTCACGGCTCTTTCAATACCGCTTCCCTGCTGGTGAAGGACTCGGCGGACACAGCTTCGGCAACCTCTTTCTCTCGGCCATGGCGGCGATCACGGGCGACTTCGGCCAGGCGATCAAGCATTCTTCGGCGATCCTGGCGACGCGCGGCCACATTTATCCCGCCACCACCAGCAATGCGCGTCTATACGCGGTGATGGATGACGGCTCGGTAGTTCGCGGCGAAACCAGCATCACGGCCAGCGATCGCCGCATTGTTGAGCTGCACATGGATCCTCCGAACGCGCCGCCTTTACCGGCCGCCATGGAGGCCATTGAGAGCGCCGACCTGATCACCATCGGGCCGGGATCGTTGTTCACCAGCCTGGTTCCAAATCTTCTGGTGCGAACTGTCTCCGATGCGATCGCGAGTTCGCCGGCCGTCAAGGTGTTCGTCTGCAACCTGATGACGCAAGCCAACGAGAGCCTCGACCTTAGCGCCTCCGATCACATTCGCGCTCTCTACAAGCACGCGCGGCATGAGTTCTTCGACTTTGCTTTGGTGAACCGCACGCCCGCTTCGCCGCAGCTGGCGGCAAAATATGCCGAGAAGCGTCAATCGCAGATCGAAGCCGATGTTAACCAGATCGAGGCTCTGGGCGTAAAGCCGGTCCTGGGCGAGTACCTGATTGAGGAGATGCATACGACCGAGGGTCTGATCGCACGCCATGAGACCCATCGCGTCGCAAAGGACCTGTTGCGGCTGATGACGGAAGTTCGCGACTCCGTGCCAGTGCTTCATCACGGCAATAGTTAGCCACTGAGAGACAGAGAATTTTCCTGATTTTCCTCTGTGTCCCTGTGTCTCTGTGGTGAGATGGTTCTTGATCGCTTAGAAGAATGCCAGCAAAATCCTCCAAGAAACCTGCGCAAAAGAGAGGGCCGACCTTCGCCATCGCCATCCTCGCCGCGGGCAAGGGCACGCGGCTGAAGTCGCGTCATCCCAAAGTGCTGCACGAAATCGCCGGTAAGCCACTTTTAGCTCACGTGGTCGCCGCCGCGATGAAGGTTGTGCCGGCACAGAACATCTTTGCCATCATCGGGCATGAAGCGGAGAAGGTGCGCGCCGCCCTGCAATCCACTGGCATCGGCTTCGTTCTACAGAGGGAGCAGCGCGGCACCGGCCACGCCATGATGCAGGCGCGCGAGGCATTGCGAGGCTTCCAGCATGTTCTCGTGCTCTCCGGCGATGTGCCCCTGATCGCCCCGGAGACCATTGCGCGTGTTCGCGATTTTCACACCGCGAAGAACGCATCGATGACGATACTGACGGCCGAGCCTTCCGATCCTGCTGGTTATGGTCGCATCTTCCGCAAGCGCACCGGGGGGAAAGAGACGGACGAAGTGGAGCGCATCGTGGAGCAGAAGGCGCTGCGCGGGAACGAAACCAAGCAGCGGGAGATCAACTCCGGAATCTATGCCTTCGCCACCCAGCCGCTTTATGAGCACATTGGCGATCTCGGCACCGACAACGCACACCACGAGTACTATCTGACCGATATCGCAGAACTGCTCCAGAAAACCAGGAAGAAGGTCATGGCGCTGAAGGCGGATGATTCCCACGAAGTACTGGGCGTCAACACGCGCATGGAACTCGCCCAGCTTGACGCGCAGCTTCGCGCCAGGAAGACCCGCGAGCTCATGGCTGCCGGCACCACGATCTTTCGTCCCGATACCTGCGATATCGATGCCGACGTCCAGATCGGGACCGACACCGTTATCGAGCCTTTCGTGCAGCTCATCGGGAAAACGAAGATCGGTGCCGACTGCCGTATTCGCTCCTACTCCGTCATCACCAACTGCGAGATCGGCGACGACGTTTTGATCCGTCCCGGTTGTATCCTGGAAGATTCCATCGTGCGGAAGGGCGCGCAGCTAGGACCTTATTCTCACCTGCGGCCCGGCAGCGATATTGGAGAAGGCGCGCACATCGGCAATTTCGTCGAGACGAAAAAGACGCGCGTCGGCAAAGGTTCCAAAGCAAACCACCTGACCTACCTCGGCGATGCGGAAATCGGTGAAGGCGTTAATGTCGGCGCCGGCACCATCACCTGCAACTACGACGGTGTCAACAAGTATGGAACCGTCATCGACGACGGCGCGTTCGTCGGCAGCGACACCACTCTGGTTGCTCCCGTTCGCGTCGGCCGCGGCGCGTATGTCGGTGCTGCATCCTGCATCACCGATGACGTTCCTGATGACGCGCTCGCAATAGGCCGCGGACGACAGGTTGTGAAGGAAGGCTGGGCGAAGGACTGGCGGGCGAAGGTGAAGAAAGTATCGAAGTAAGTTTGTTCCGGCTAACTTGCGCCCCTGACTCTCGCGGCCTCACATCGAAATAGCTCCGGCCGTCGCGGATCGTAGTCCACGATTTCAATCTTGCACATCAACGGGGTCCGCTCCTGAAAAGGAAAGGGAGGACTTGTGCCTCCCTTTTGTGTGTTACGAGATCGCGGGCTTACTGCGCCGGCTGTTCGTCTGAAGAATGCTTCGACGACCGCTTCACCGTGATCGAGTTCGCCAGCTTGAAGGTGACTACGGACTCGGCAGGAACTTGCAGGTCCTTGTTGCCGGTGAAGGCCGCGCCCGCGGTGCCGGCGCCCGCGCCGATCAATCCGCCAATCAGCGCGCCCTTACCACCGCCGGCGAGACCGCCGATCAACGCTCCGGCTCCGGTGCCGCCACCAGCCATGACCGCAGTACGTTTACCTTTTCCTTTCACCGTCTGCGTGTAGGTGGAGGTCTCAATCGAGGTCGGCACACCGTGCACATTGATCGAAGTCAAAGTGATCGCTAGATCGCCTGCGCCTTTGAATCGTCCTGGTGACTTGGACTCGACGACCGTCCCCGCTACCCCTGCACCGGAAGGAATCGCAACCACGCCGTCCACCGCAACGGACTGCGCCAGGGTGCCGGTGAATGAATCACCCGCATTGGCGGTCTTGGTGTCGATGGTGTTACCCATTCGGATGACCAGACTCGTACCGGCCGGGACCACAAGCGGCGGAGGCGGTGGTGGCGGAGGAGGCGGAGCCGGCGCGGCTTGTTGCACAGGAGCCTGCGCCATCTGCTGCTGTTGCTGCTGGGCAGGAGCAGACTGGCTCATGTTGCCGCCAGGCTGGCTGCCCTGCGCGGAAGAATTGTCGCTGGTTGTTGCCGGCTGGTTTTCATTCTGAGCTTGATCGGTTTTCTTGTTGCAGCCCAGCAAAGTTGCAGCCAGAAGGAAACTAAGCACGAGCGCTGACATTCGGGAACGCATGTTTTTTCCTTTCGTTATGTTGCCGGACCGGAAATGCGTCCAGCCAGCTACTACGAACGCTTGAATTGCCTTGCCAGCTCACGACAAGGTACGAATGAATGCGTTTTGAAACGAGTGGCCGCGCAACGAGGAATCACCCAAATTGTAACTCGTTTGCCGCCTGCCGAATGCAGCTTATTCGGCAACATGCGACACGGTGCCGGCCGGAAATTCCGGCGGAGATTCCACTGGCTTTGCCCCGGCGCCACGCAGCGCTATATAGCCAACAACACCAGCCACCAGCGAAGCTCCCAGCACCGCGGTTTTCGCCTCCATCAGATGCAAGGCGTCATCAAAGGCCAGCGAGCTGATGAAGATGGAGACGGTAAAGCCGATGCCCGCCAGCATCCCAACAGCACTCAGCTGCCTCCAGGTGATGTCTTGCGGCAGCTGCGCCAGCCCAGTCATCTGACCGACTTTAGCAAAGGCGATGATGCCCACCGGTTTGCCGATGACCAAGCCCACCACAATGCCCCAGCCAATGCGGCTGGTCAGCAACTCAGCCGACGCCCCCGCAGAAAAGGTGACGCCGGCATTGGCCAGGGCAAACAGCGGCAAAACGAGAAATGAGACCCAATCGTTCAACTGGCGAGTCAACCTCTCGGCGGCCGACTCGGTGTTGTTCAGTAACGCGTCAAAACTGCCGAGAAGATTCTTCGCGCCCTGTTCGTCGCCGCGCTCGATCGCCTCGCGAAACCTGCTCGCCATGTTTGCCGCGATCTCATCGAACTCCTTCAGGGAGAGGGGCGCGGTTGTAGGCACGAGAAATCCCAAAATCACGCCAGCGATGGTCGCGTGCACACCGGAGCGCAGGATCGCCACCCAGAATCCAACTCCGAGCACGAAATATGCCACCGGTCGAATGATTCCGAGTTTCAGCATGAGGGCAATGAGGCCCAGAATGATCAACCCTACAAGCAACGCCCCACGGTCAATCGAGCTGCTGTAGAAAACCGCGATCACGATAATCGCGCCAATGTCATCGGCGATGGCCAGCGTCAGAAGGAATACCTTCAGGTCAGACGGCACACCCTTCACCATCCCCAGTACGCCAAGTGAAAAGGCGATGTCGGTGGCCATTGGCACGCCCCAGCCATGTTGGCCTGGCTGACCATGCGTGAAGGCGAGATATAGCAACGCTGGAACGACCATTCCTCCCAACGCGCCAAACACCGGCAGGGCGGCACGGCGCATGTCCGCCAGCTCGCCATGCACGATCTCATGCTTGATCTCCATGCCGACAAGGAAGAAGAAGATCGCCATCAGCGCGTCGTTGATCCAGGCGTGCACCGGCAGCTGCAGCTTCGAGAGACTCAGCTCCATTTCCCAGACGTGATGATACGAATCGTGCCAGGGAGAATTGGCCCAAACGAGTGCGATCAGCGCCGCCGCCAGCAGAAGAATGCTGCTGATTCCCTGAATGTGAATGAATCGCTGCACGGGCAGAACCACCGCCCGCGTCACCAGTGATTCGCGCAGCCTGACCTGCAGTGCTCCGTAGGTGCGAGGTGGGATTGGCATGGGAAGAGCAGCGTGCCGATGATGCTGTCCATCCATTCAACCCGCTATGGAGAGGAGCGTCAACCTGCAATTTTGCCAGCGCGACGTTGGCAATATAGAGGCGGTCGGCTATGTTGGGAGGCTCTCATGTATGCCGCCGTCCGCGACGTTCTGCTTATCTTTGCTGCGCTGCTGCCCATCGTGAATCCCCTGGGCATGGCGCCGATCTTCGCTGAAATGACTTTGGGATACTCCGATGCCATCCGCCGGACGGTTGCCTTTCGCGTGGCGGTCAACGGAGTCGGCCTGCTGGTCGCGTCACTGTTTATCGGCTCTTACATTCTTCAATTTTTTGGCGTCAGTCTCGCCGCAGTGCAGATTGGCGGCGGGCTGGTTGTCACCATTGCCGGATGGCAGATTCTGAACAAGAAGAGCTGGGCCGACGACAAGCGCGTCGAATCGTCCCTGACAATCAGGAGATTTTGTCACAGGCGTTCTACCCGATCACCATGCCGCTGACCGTCGGCCCCGGCTCTATCGCGGTGGCGCTCACCCTGGGCAGCAACCTGCACGAAGAAGTGCATCTGCAACTGTTCTTCAGCGCGCTGGCTGCGGTCGTCGGTATTGTCTGTGTCGGCGTGGCTATTTTCTTGTGCTATTGGTTCTCCGAAGGCTTGCAGCGCGTGTTGGGTCCGACCGGAACCAGCATTCTGATTCGCTTGTCCGCCTTCATCGTGGTCTGCATCGGTATACAGATCATGTTCAATGGCCTCGATGATTTTTACCATGTGCTGAAGGCCAGCGGGTAGGCCGTCAATCAATTCAACGGTGTCGAGCTCCTCTACAATAGAAGCAGTATGCGCATGCTGCCGCAGCGTCTTTCTGTGGGGCGCTGGTCCCTGATTCTTACCATTACTTCCCTGCTCATCATTTCCGGCTGCTCTCGTGAACCGGCAGCCAAGCGTTACGAATTGCAAGGCCGCGTCGTTGCAGTTGACGCTGCCAACCGGCAGCTCACGATCGCCCACCAGGATGTTCCGGGATTGATGAAGGGTATGACTATGCCTTTCATTGTCAGCAAGAACGATGCGTGGGTGTTTCGCGCGATTGCTCCGGGCGATGAGGTCCACGCGACGCTCGTTCTCGGCAACGATGCAGAACTGGAAAACATCAGCTTCACCAAAGGCGGGGCCAGTGCGGGCGATGAAACTTCCCGACGGCGCATTCCTCGGCCCGGCGACGAGGTACCGGACTTCGCCTTAACGAACCAGAATGGCGAGAGAATTCACATGCGGCAGTTTCGCGGCAAGCCGCTGCTGTTGACCTTCGTTTACACACGCTGCCCTTTTCCCGATTACTGCCTCCGCATGAGCAACAACTTTTCGCAGGTTCTGCAGCAACTGAAGAAAAATCCATCCGCTTTCGCCGACGCGCAGCTGCTTAGTATCAGCATCGATCCCGGGCACGATACGCCGGCCGTGCTGCGTGAATACGGCGAGCGTTACGCCGGCCGCGTCGATCCCAAATTTCAGCATTGGCAGTTCGCCTCCGGCTCGCCGGACGAGGTGCGCAAGGTGGCCGACTATTTCGGGCTGGCTTACAACAGCAAGGAAGGCCAGATCGTCCATGATCTCCGCACGGCGCTGATAGGCGCGGATGGAAAAGTGCTCGCGATATACTCAGGGAACGATTGGAAGCCGGAAGACGTTGCCGGCGAAATTATCGCCACAACATCTCGCGGATAGGCTTCCGCTATCTCAAGTCGACGGCCGGCGATCTAACCGAGCTGCCGATCTCAGCACCCGAGACCGAGTTGACTACATCACTGCAAGGAGCATTCATGGCGCAGACCTACGATCCCGTTGCCCGGTTGAACGAACTAATCGCCGGCATCGATTACGCGATCTTAACTACGGTTCGCCCTGACGCCAGTCTGCATAGCTGTCCCATGGCTGTTAACGGAGTGGACCCGGCGGGCGTGGCCTGGTTCATCTCCGCAAGCAACACGGAAAAAGTCGAGGCGGTCAAGACGATTCAGCGGGTGAATCTCTCTTTCGCCGATCACGCGGCGCAGCGTTATGTTTCCATCAGCGGCTTTTGCGAGCTGGTTCGGGACCGAGGCAAGGCCAAGGAACTGTGGAATCCCAGCTACGCATCCTGGTTTCCCGGTGGACTCGACGATCCAAACCTCATCCTGCTGAAGGTCGACGTGCAGCAAGCGGAGTACTGGAACGCCGAGCAGCGGCGCATGGTGGAACTGGTCGGCTTCAACAAGCAGGCCATTGAATAGCGACGGCGCGATGTTCGATCGAGATCGGAGGGAAAGCGGATGAATCGGAACCGTGAAGTCAGGTGCCTGTGCCTCATTGCCGTTCTGGTTCTTTCGACTGCGGGCGTGCTGACGGCGCAAAGCCATCCCACACGCGGAACGTTTGACGCCCCGTTCGATTTCTACATCTCCGGAATTAGGTTTGCGGCGGGAGCGTACACGCTCGAAGCCATCGCTCCGACCTACGCCTTGCTGCGCAGCAGGGATGGCAAGTCTCAGCAGGATTTGTACTTTCTGCAAACCGCTGTTCCGACCAAGGACACCCCGGCGCAAGTGATCTTCGCCTTGCGCGACGGCAAGTGTTATTTCTCCCAGGTGTGGAGCTGGTTCGGCAAAGCGCAGTTAAGCTCGTTCACGCCAAGAGCGACAGACCAGAGCAAAGACGTTCCGCTCAAGCCCGTAGAAAAAGATGTGGCCAAACCCGCACCGGGTCTGTAATAGTAGGGCTCTCGGCTCCCAGTTCCAGGCTATTAACTCTCAGCAATTGGCAGGATGCAGGTACAGACCTGCGCCCACTTACTGCGGATGGAGATTTTGCGATGAGACAAAACGGCTCGCTCGTCATGGCGTTTAAGAACTTATCGAAGGGGAAGCTGGTCCTCATTTTGGTATGCATGGTTGGATCGGCGATGGTGTTGTTTGCCCAAATGGGAGGTTCGGACATGGGGGCCGAACTACAGCAGAAGCTGGCGGCCCTGAAAGAGTCCGCGGCGCAGAATAAGCAGAAGCTGCGTCAGTATCAGTGGATAGAAACATCGCAAATAACCCTCAAGGGCGAACAGAAACCGGAGCAGGTGTATCAGTGTTCTTACGGCCCGAATGGGCAGGTCCAGAAGATACCGATGAACCCGCAACAGCCGGAGCAGCAGGGCCGGGGCGGATTGCGGGGCCGAATTGTCGAAAAGAAGAAGGCGGAGATGAAGGACTACATGCAGCAGGTACACAGCCTGCTTACCATGTACGTCCCGCCTAACCCGCAATTGATGCAGCAGGCGTTCCAGAAACACAACGTGTCTTTGGACAAGTCCATGGGCTCGTCCGGGGTGCAACTGATCTTCAAGAGCTATGCCAAGGAGGGCGATCAGATGACGATCACCTTCGATCCCGCCACGAAAAAGATCAGCACAATCAACGTCAATACCTACATGGATGATCCGAAGGACGCGGTCACGTTGTCCATACAGATGGCGAGCCTGCCTGATGGCACCAACTACGCTCAGCAAACCATGCTGAATGCGACGGCGAAGCAGATTCAGGTCACCACGACCAACTCGAATTACGTGAAACTCAGTTCGTAAATCAGCGGCGGCGGATCGGGATTCGTTGGCCCCCGCCGCTTCTCTTTTTGCTGTTCCGCTTTTACTTTGTGTCCGCTTTTCCCGCGCCTTCATGGACACATCAGCTGCCGACCCGGTTCTGTTCGCTCAATTACTTAGGCCGTTATACGGAATTAATTTGACTTTCCACCTCGCGCGGCGCAAGAAGGGAGCTGTTTGTGAGATGGGCAGAAGGAGTGCGTCGATGAAAGCATTTCTCGCGCTGCTAGTGGTCGCTATTTTTGCGACATCATGCCTGGCACAGCCGTCGTCACCGACCATTTCGCAGGTGACCTTCTTTTTCTGTAATCAGAGCTTCTCTTCCTGCCCGCTGGGCATAGATCCCGAGCTCAGCCCGGTCCAGCTTTCCGATGGCAATCTTTATGTTGTCACCACCTGGGCAGGTCAGGGGAATGCCAACGCCGGCGGGACGGTGTTCCGGACATCCGTCACCGGCCATGGCTTCCCCATTCATACCTTCCAGCCCAGTTCGTTTGGCGGCGGCTTTCCCAATGGCGAGAATCCGATCGTGGGCTTCGCGCAAGGGGCCGACGGAAATCTCTATGGCACGACCGAAAACGGCGGCGCGCACAACTCCGGCGTGATGTACAAGCTGTCGAGCTCGGGCAGCTTCCAGATCCTATACAACTTCTGCTCCATGTCCGGATGCCCTGACGGGCCTGGTCCTCTGACGCTGGCCAACGACGGCAACTTCTACGGCGGCGAGTTCCACACCATCTTTCGGCTCACGCCTCAGGGACAGTGGAGCCTGGTGCATTCGCTGGATCCAACGACCGAAGGCGTCGCCGGCGCGCTGATCCAGGCTTCCGACGGAAATTTCTACGGCGCAGGATGGCTGAACGCCCACGGCACTATCTTCCGCGTCACTCCTTCCGGGCAGTTCACGATCATCTTTGAGTTCCAGCAAATCGGCGAAGCGGTCAGCAGCAACCTGGTGCAGGCCTCCGACGGCAATATCTACGGGGCCACCAACCTGAGCGGCTCGGGAACCGGTATCTTCCGGACGGACCTCTCCGGCAACCTGCAAATTATCCATGAGATGACAGACAACGAAGGGTTCAGTCCGAATCAGCTTTTGCAGGCGAGCGATGGGAACTTGTGGGGGCTCTCGACATTCCGGAACGGCTCGTTCTTCGCCGTTACCTTGGATGGAGCTTCCATCACCAGTGGAGCTTTCACCTGCGGCCTTACCGGATGTATTCCGAGCGGCATGATCGAAGGCCACGACGGTAATTTCTACGGCGTCGCCACCATGGGCGGCAATGCGGGCATTTTGAACGCCGAAGGAACGGTGTTCAAGATTGCTGCGGGCCTGCCACACTAAGGCGGAGCGCGATCAATAGACCCGCAATGCCAGGACGGCCGCATCATCGCTCCTGCGGCCGTCCGAAAATTTGTTTACCGCGGCAAAGATTTCCGCGACGATATCGTCCGCCGCTCGGTCGTCGTGCATGCTTACCGCGCTTCGCAATCCTTCTATTCCCCACTCTTTCCCTTCCTCGTTGATTGCTTCCGTTATCCCATCGGTGTAGGCGAGCAGGAGATCGCCTGGCTGCAGCTGAACGCTTCCTTCTTCGTACGGCCAGTCAGCGAACATCCCGGCTGGCGCGCCGCCGGCCTCAAGAAGACGGCTCGAGCCGTCACGGTGGATGAGCACTGGCGGGTTGTGGCCCGCGTTCAGGTAGCGCAGGGTGCCGGTTTCCGCATCGAAAACGCCATAGAACAACGTCGCGTACTGGCTGGCGTCAGATGACGCGTGTGCCTGACGATTTACCGACTGGACTACGAGAGTGGGATCGCCTCCGCCGAAAAGCGTGGCCGTACGAACAGAAGACTGGACGGCTGCGATCAGAAGCGCCGCGGCGAGGCCCTTGCCGGAGGCATCTCCGATGGCGAATGCCAGGCGATTCTCGGACAGGCGTAAGAAGTCATAGTAGTCGCCGCCCAGCTCGCCTAACTGCCTGCACTGTGCGCTATAACTTACATTGTCGATTTCGGGAGCGCTGTGCTGAAGGAAGCACTGCTGCACGGCGCAAGCCGTCTCTAATTCGCTGCTGAGCTCTATGGCAACTGCATGGCTCGTCATGTCCGACCTCTGTACGATAGTCGGTACCTGGGCGCCGGAATCTACACGAGGTCCTCAGAATCTTGCGCAAAATTTTTTTCGGCGGCATGTCGAAAACGCGACCTGGGCTCCGACTGTCTCATGAAAGCGCGAAACGACAGCGCTTAAACAAGGAGCAAGAAAGATGAAATACATGCTGATGATGAACACGATGAAGGCCGGATGCGGAGTCCCCGATTGGCCCCAGCAGGACCTGCAGGCGCACATTGCTTTCATGATGAAGCTGGCCAAAGATTTGGGTGGATCGGGCGAGCTGGTTGCGGCAGAAGGGTTGTCGTTTCCGGACCAGGCAAAGCTGGTGCGCGCGGGCACGAATGGCGAGCCGATCACCGACGGAGTTTTTCCGGAATCGAAGGAGTTCCTTGCCGGCTTTTGGATCGTCGAAGTCGCCAGCCCAGAGCGTGCCTACGCGATTGCCGCACGCGCCTCCGCGGCTCCCGGGCCAGGGGGAGCTCCCCTCAATATGCCGATCGAAGTTCGCCGGGTGATGAGCGCGCCTCCTGTGGAAACGCAGTAGGTGGCCGCCACGCGTGGGTCGCGGCCAGACCCCAGAAAAAGATTTTCCTGCATGTCGAGAACACGCGCCCTATTCCGACTTCCCCATGAGCGCGCAAAGATCGCGCACAAAGGAGCAAGCGATATGAAGTACATGCTGATGATGAACAACATGACGCTGGGTGAGAAGTATGCCGGCGTCACCGGCTGGCAGAAGCGGGACATTGTCGAACACACCGCCTTCCTGAAGAGACTGACGAAATCGCTGCATGAATCGGGGGAGCTGGTCGCCACGGAGGGTCTCGGGCTACCTGATCAGGCCAGGACGGTGCGTGCCGGCAAGAACGGCGCGCCCATGACGGACGGCGTCTTCCCCGAGAGCAAAGAGTTTCTGGCCGGCTACTGGATCGTCGACGTCGATAGTCCCGAACGGGCTTATGCCATTGCTGCTCATGCCTCACAAGCTCCCGGGCCGGGCGGCGTTACCTTGAACATGCCCATTGAAGTGCGCCCGGTGATGAGCGGGCCGCCTCCGGAGATGCTGTGACCGCACCTTCGGCCACGGCGGGCCCTCTCGATGAATCCACCGAGCATCTGCTGCGCGAACTCGCACCGCAGGTGCTGGGCGCGATTGTTCGCCGCTTCCACGATTTCGCCGCGGCTGAAGATGCGGTTCAGGAGGCGCTGATCGCGGCGATCACACAGTGGCCGCGAGAGGGCGTCCCGCTGAATCCGCGCGGCTGGCTCGTTCAGGTTGCGGCGCGGCGAATGACTGACTCGCTGCGCAGCGATATCGCCCGCCGGCGCAGGGAGAGCGAAGTCGCTACAGAAGCCGATGCGCCTGCGCCCGAGACTGATCTGGAATCCGACATGGACCAAGCGGACACGCTCATCCTGCTATTCATGTGCTGTCATCCTGCCCTGACCTCGTCATCGGCAATTGCCTTGACGCTGCGCGCGGTCGGCGGGCTGACGACGGCCGAGATCGCGCACGCCTTTCTCGTGCCGGAAGCGACCATGGCCCAGCGCATCAGCCGCGCCAAGCAGAGCATCAAGGCTTCGGGCGTGCCATTTCATTTACCAGGCGAGCAGGAGCGCGCGCAGCGTCTGCGGGCCGTCCTGCACGCGCTGTACCTCATCTTCAACGAAGGCTACACCAGCAGCTCAGGGCCGCAGCTGCAGAGGCTCGAACTTTCGCAAGAGGCGATCCGCCTGATGCGTTCTTTGTATGCTCTGCTTCCGGACAACGCCGAAGTTGCCGGACTGCTGTCGCTCATGCTTTTGACCGACGCGCGACGCGCGGCGCGCACCACACCTGAAGGAGAGCTGGTCCCGCTCACCACGCAGGATCGAAGTCTGTGGAACCAGGCGGAGGTTTCTGAAGGCGTCGCATTGCTCACCGCGGCCCTGGCGCAGGGAGCGGTGGGCGCGTACCAGTTGCAGGCGGCGATCGCCGCGGTTCATGACGAAGCCGCCCGCGTGGAAGATACGGACTGGCCGCAGATCCTCGCGCTTTATGAGCTTCTCAAAAGCATGTCGGACAACCCGATGGTGCTGCTCAATCATGCCGTCGCGGTGGGAATGGTTCATGGCCCAAACAAAGCGCTGGAGTTGCTCAAGGCGCTCGACGTCGACGAGCGGCTCGCGGGCAATCATCGCCTCGACGCGGTGCGAGCCCACCTGTTGGACATGGCCGGCGATCGTGAGGGCGCGATCCGGCACTATCGAATTGCGGGGACACGAACGAACAGCATCCCGGAAAGAAATTACCTCACCAAGCAAGCCGCGCGACTTTGCGAACAGCACAGGCAGCCTGAAGGCGACGATCGCGCATCGTAAAACCACAGCTTTCCCTGGCCGCCAGAGTCCTTCGCCTGCGCGACTGCGTCCAAGTCCAATTCTTACAGTTTGGAAAACAGGCTCCACCTCAGTGGTATGGACAACACACTTACGTTGGCATAGGCTGGGGCTAATTGCGCGACACTTCGTAGACGAAGACTAACGCTTCGCCATGAGGAGCGGAGGTGGTTATGCACCCGTTTACGAGCATCCATGGTGCCGAGCTCTGGATCACATTGCTTTTTGTTGCCGCAGTGTGCGCAATCTTTGCTTTGGTAGCCCTGGTAAATTATGCGTGGAATGAGTGGTCGGAGGCGAGAGAGGTCGACGAACCGCTCAGAGAACAACTTCATCAGAGACTGACCGAGGTCATAGGCAAGAAGCACGCAGCTTAGGCGTTGCTGATTGGCGTGGAGGTGTTCTCGATGTTGCGTTGCGCCGCGGGTCTGCTTCAGACCGGCGCGATTCTGCCCGCCTGAACTGCAAGCCGAATTGCAATTCCGCATTTCACAAATTCTGTCCCACCGCCCTTATTTTGAACCGGCTTGTATTCGATCTGCCTGCAACACCGACTGCCGACGGCGAAATATCCGCACATCCCACATCATGTACCGATATCGCAATCGACCGCGGCGACGGGGGCCGGGAGGAACGCGCAGGATGAGATCAGAAAAAGTTTCTGGGGATGACAACCGCGAAGCCGGGACGAGCAACCAATCACGCAAATCATGCCGGTGAAGTTACGATCGGGCCTGCGTTCAACTGTAGTTTATGCTCTGTTGCTGCTGGCCTTCGTGGGAGCAATTTTCTACGTGCTCGCCCATTTTCTGACGCGCTATCTGTAATCCGTGGGACTGCGGTGGGGATTTGTCCTTCGCAAACGGCCCGCGTACCGCGATCGTGTCGAATAACGCTGCGTTTTCTGCCGGTCCCCTTTGCTTGTGGCGTATCCAGTTGTCGCTGTCCCATACCGCGCACCTGGACGACAAGTCACGACAACGAATGTACCGTCATCCAGGCACTCCCTGGGCGAGAGCGACTTTGGCTTTGATGTCCCAGATGTTCGCGCAGTATTCGGCAATCGCCCGGTCGGAGGAGAACTTTCCCATGCGGGCAACGTTCAAAATCGCCATGCGCGACCACTTCTCCTGGTCAAGATAAGCCTTGCCGACTCCATCCTGGCAGTCCACGTAAGACTGGTAATCGGCGAACAGCAGGTAGGGATCGTGCTGTAGTAACGAATCAATCAGCGGCCGAAAGACCTCGCGATCGCCTCGCGAGAACTGACCGGAGCTGACGCCGTCAATTACCTCGCGCAGCGAGGAGTTCGAGCGATAAATGTCCCACGGGTGATATCCGGCGGCCAAAGTTGCGCGAACCTGCTGCTCGTTCAGGCCGAACAGGAAGAAATTCTCGGCCCCCACCGCCTCACGGATTTCGACATTTGCTCCATCGAGCGTGCCGATGGTGAGGGCTCCATTCATGGCGAACTTCATGTTCCCGGTGCCAGAGGCTTCCTTGCCCGCGGTAGAGATCTGCTCGCTCAGGTCGGCTGCCGGATAGACTCGCTGGCCCACGCTTACGCTGTAGTCCGGCAGGAAGACCACCTTTAATCGCTGCCGAACGTCTGCATCGTTATTGATCACTTCGCCCACGGAGTTGATGAGCTTGATGATCAACTTGGCCATGAAGTATCCGGGCGCGGCTTTCCCGCCGAAAAGAAAGGTGCGGGGAGTTATCTCGAGTTTAGGGTTGTGTTTCAGCCGGTAATAGAGCGTAAGAATGTGCAATACGTTCAGGTGTTGCCGCTTGTACTCGTGGATCCGTTTCACCTGCGCGTCGAACATCGAGTCAGGATCAACGCTGGCGCCCGCCTCCTTTTTGATGTAGTTCGAGAGTACGGCCTTCAGGTCGCGCTGCCCCTTACGCCAATCGGCGCGGAAACTGTGATCCTCCGTCAACTTTTCGAGGCGTCGCAGTTCGTCGAGGTTCTTCACCCAGGCATCACCGATCTTGCTGGTGGTCAGCGCTGACTGCCCGGGGTTGCTCAACACTATCCACCGTCTGGGCGTAACTCCGTTGGTCACATTGACGAATTTCTCCGGCCACATCTGGTAAAAGTCATGCAGCAACTCGCTCTTCAGCAGTTCGGTATGCAACGCGGCCACTCCGTTGATGTGGTGACTGCCGACACAGGCCAGGTGGGCCATTCGCACGTACCGTTGGTCGTGCTCGTCAATGAGCGACATGCGGGCCACGCGGGACTCATCGCCCGGGAACCGCTTACGAACGTCTGTGAGGAAGCGCCGGTTGATCTCGTAAATGATCTCCAGATGCCGCGGCAGGAGCGAACCGAACAGGGGCACGGCCCATCGCTCCAGCGCTTCCGGCAGCAATGTGTGATTGGTGTAGCTGAACGAGTGAGTAGTTATGTTCCACGCCTGGTCCCAGCTCATGCCATGCACATCCACCAACAACCGCATCAGCTCAGCGACGCCGATGGAGGGATGCGTGTCATTCAGTTGAATGGCCCACTGCTGGTGAAAGGTTTCCAGCGGGCAGTTAAAACGAAACTGCAGCCGGATCATGTCCTGCAAGGAACATGACGTGAAGAAATACTGCTGCTGGAGGCGCAACTCCTTGCCCTGAATCTCTTCGTCGTTCGGGTAAAGCACCTTGGAGATGTTCTCGGCGAAGGTTTTTTCTGAAACCGCGCCCTGATAGTCGCCGCTGTTGAAACGCTCGAAGTAAAACGACTCTGCCGCTTCGGACTTCCACAAGCGCAAGTCATTCACAACGCCGGAGCGATATCCGACGATGGGCGTGTCGTAGGGAATGCCCTTGACGATCGAACGCGGCACCCAGCGCACGCGATAGTTCCCATGTTCGTCGGTCGACGACTCGGTGTGGCCTCCGAAATGAACGTCCACCGCCTCCTGTGGCCTGCGAATTTCCCAGGGGTTTCCGTAACGCAGCCAGTAGTCGGTGAATTCAACCTGCCAGCCCTCGCGGATCTGCTGATGAAACATTCCGAACTCATAGCGGATTCCGTAACCGATCGCCGGCACTCCCAGCGTGGCAAGGGAGTCGAGGTAACACGCGGCGAGTCTGCCAAGACCTCCGTTGCCCAGTCCCGGCTCGCTCTCCTGCTCGGCGATGCACTCGAAATCCAGCCCAAGTTCCCTGATGGCCTCGCGAAGAGGAGCTTCCAGTCCAAGGTTCAGCACATTGTTGCCGAGATATGGCCCCATCAGAAATTCCGCCGAGAGATAGCACACTACCCGAAGATCGCTGCTGCAATAACTTTCGATGGTGGCGATCCAGTGCGCCAACATGCGATCTCGAACGGTATACGCGACGGCCGTGAACCAGTCCTTGTCCGTGGCCACCAGAGGCCTTCTAGCGGCGATGTAGTAAAGATTGTCGAGAATCGCCTGCTTGAGCGTGGAGAGGCTGGTACCGGTGCGGTCATCCTCGGTGATGACGTTGCCCTGTTGCGGATTCTGTTGCTCCATGGTGGTCCTCACATCCTGGCGCAGACACCGCCCCGGGCTGCCGGAAGCATCGGCCCAGGGTCCTGAAGCCGCATTCTAAACGTTCGACGATACCCATATGCGAACAACGGATGAATCCTTCGCATGTTGGGTCTGAACTCAGGTTTTCAAGCTTGTTTTGCGACAAGAGGCGGTCTTATCATCACCCTGTTCAGCCGCGATCAGTTCTCGAACGAGGCCGGCTATGGTTCTTGCAGATCCGCGCGATAAGATTCACGTCCAGCGTGCTCTGGAAACCGCTATCCATATCGGGCTCGTCGCACTGCTGGCGCTCACCTGCTTCCTGATTCTGCGTCCCTTCATTCCCCTGATCGCGTGGGGAATCATTATTGCAGTGGCGATTTACCCGGGGTATCGCAGACTCCGCCGGCTTCTGCGTGATCGTGGAACGCTGGCGGCAATACTTTGTACGCTGGCGTTGCTTGCCGTGCTGATTCTGCCGGCTGTCCTGCTGGCGCAGAACCTGTTCTCCGGAATTCACACCGTAACCGCCAGCATTAAGGAGGGGAGAGCATTAATTCCGCCGCCGCCGGCTGGGGTTGAGGGCTGGCCTCTTGTCGGACGGCCATTGCAAAGCATCTGGTTGCTGGCCTCAAGGGACATCAGCGCAGCGATCACCAAGTTCGCTCCGGAAATCAAGTCCGCCCTGCCGGGATTGCTGTCCGCTTCGGCGGGCATCGGCCTTACCGTTTTGCAGCTGATGCTGTCTATCGTGGTCTCCGGGATCCTTCTGGCCAACGCGGAAGCTGCCGCCAAGGCCACGCGCACGCTGTTCAACCGCCTCTTCGGAGAACAGGGTGCGGAGTTTCAGGACCTGGTAGGGCGGACCATTCGCAGCGTCACCTTCGGCATCCTGGGCGTGGCCCTCATCCAGTCGGCATGCGCGGCGCTCGGATTTGTCGTCGTCGGACTGCCTGGGGCGAGCCTGTGGTCGGTGATTTTCATTTTTGCCGCGGTATTGCAGGCCGGAGGGTTGATCCTGATTCCGGTGGTGATTTACGAGTTCGCCATCGCTAGCACCACCAAGGCCGTGATTTTTCTGGTCTGGTGCATCCTGGTGGGCGCGATGGACAACGTACTGAAGCCGCTGCTGCTCGGGCGGGGCGTCGCGGTTCCCATTGCCGTGGTTTTTCTCGGCGCCATCGGCGGATTCATGACAATGGGTGTCATCGGCCTGTTCGTCGGTGCTATCGTCTTGTCCGTAAGCTACAAGTTGTTCCTGGCATGGCTAAGCGCGGAGCCGGTCAGAGAAGTCGGCTGATCGGATGCCAGCCTCACTTCCCTTTCAAGATCAGCGTCCTCAGCGGCATATAGCCGAAAACACAAGGGCAATCCTTCGCCATGCGCACCCGCTGCGTACTAGGAGTTTTGCTAGTTGTTCGTCGTCATGTGCGGCAGTACAAAGGCTTTAACTACGCTGCTTGCCGGCCAGAGCCTGGTTGATGGAGGAGTCATGGACACGAGGCGAAGACGGATTTCAACACAACAGCTGCGGCAATTTCTATGGGAACTTGCTGCGGTAGTGTGCATGGTTACGCTGGCGGTCGGGGAAACTCCGCCGTCGACGTCACCAACGAACCAGAGCCAACAGGGCGCTCCGGCCGCAGCGGACCAGTCGGCCGCGAAGCTTTCGCCTGAGCAGCTGGATTCGCTGGTCGCGCCGATCGCGCTCTATCCCGATCCGATGCTCAGCCAGACATTGATCGCTTCCACTTATCCGCTGGAAATCATCCAGCTGCAGCAGTGGCTGGGCCAGCACAAGGACCTCAAAGGCAAAGCCCTGGCTGATGCCGTCGAAAAGCAGGATTGGGATCCGAGCGTCCAGTCCCTGGCAGGTTTGCCCGAGGTAGTGAAACTGCTGTCAGAAAACATCAAGTGGACAACGGACGTGGGTAATGCGTTTCTGGCGCAGCAGGACGATGTGATGGCTGCGGTGCAGCGTATGCGCAAGAAAGCTCAGGACACTGGCAATCTGAAATCCAGCGAGCAGCAAAAGGTCGAAGTGAAGACGGTCGAGAGCAAGCAGGTGATCGTCATCGAACAGGCCAGCCCTGAGGTCGTTTACGTTCCCAGCTATAACCCGACCGTTGTGTATGGAGCTCCAGTGTACGCGTATCCCCCCATCGCGTATCCGCCTCCGGGCTACTACGCGGCGGGGATGGCGATCTCGTTTGGGGTCGGCGTGGCTATGGGAGCCTTCTGGGGCGGAGGTGGTTGGTGCTGTGGTTGCGGTTGGGGCGGTGGTAACAACAATATCAACATCAACAACAACAATAATTTCGTTCGAAATTCCAACAACAACCTCAACCGGCAGAACATTGGTAACGGCAATCGCCAGAACATCGGCAACGGAAACCGGGCAAGTCAGATGCCCGCCGGCGGCAGAAGTAACTGGCAGCACAATCCGCAACATCGTGGCGGAGCTCCTTACTCCGACAGACAGCTGGCCAATAAGTATGGCGGGACCGCTCGCGGCGACAGCCTGGCCAACCGGCAGAACAATGCCCGCCAGAACATCGGCCGGCAGCAGGGCAATGGCAACCTCGGCGCGGGCAATCGCCAACAGGGCGGATTGGGCGATCGCCAGGGAGGCCAGGCAGGCAATCGTCAGCAGGGTGGACTTGGAGACCGTGGCGGGGCAAGCGCGAGTACGCGTGATGTCTCTTCCCGCGGCGGCAATGCAGGGGGAAACCGTGGCGGCGGCGATCGTGTGGGCAATCGTCAGGTACCGAATTCGCCTGGATCGAACAATCGCAGTGCATTTGGCGGAGCCGGTAGCGGCATGAGTGGCTCGGGAGCGCGCGCCAGCCAGTCGCGTGGAGCGTCCAGTATGGGCTCACGCGGTGGCGGCTTCAGCGGTGGTGGCGGTGGACGCCGCGGCGGCGGCGGCGGCGGAAGGCGGAGGTAGGCAATCATGACAAGACAAGAAACCATTCTGCAAAAAAATGCCGAGGTAACCTGGATCATCAGCCTCTCGGTTGTGATCATGCTCTGCTTCTGGAGCCTGTTTTCGATTGCCATGGCTGCCCAGACGCAACCCTCTGCCGCGCCTTCTACGGCAGCTTCGACTTCTGCGGCGCCGCCACCCGGAGCGATGGCTTTCGCCACGCCGCAGCAAGCTGCGGATGCACTGTTCGAGGCCGCCGGCGCATACGATGTTCCCAAGCTGCTGGCGATCTTCGGTCCTGATGGAAAGGATTTCGTCGAATCGGCCGACCCTGTTCAGGACAAGAACAATGCCGTCGATTTTGCCAACGAAGCGAAGGCCAAGAACTCGATATCGACGGACCAGGCGCATCCGAATCGCGCAACGGTCGTTGTTGGAGAAGAGGAATGGCCGCTTCCGGTTCCGTTGGTCAAGCGAAATGGCAAGTGGTATTTCGACGCCAAAGCGGGCAAGCAGGCAATCCTCTTCCGCAGGATTGGCGCCAATGAACTGGATGCCATTCAGGTTTGCCACGGCTATGTAGAGGCGCAAGAGGAATATTCGCTCACGATCCACGATGACTCGGGAGTGAATCAGTACGCGCAGAAGATCTTCAGCTCGCCGGGCAAGCAGGACGGCTTGTACTGGCAGAATGCAGACGGCACTTCGGCCGGCCCGATCGGCGACACGGTCGCGAAGGCGCTGGAAGAAGGCTACTCCATTGGTAAGGGCGGATTTCACGGCTATTACTTCAAGATCCTGAAAGGTCAGGGTCCCGACGCGCCGATGGGCAAGCTGAGCTACGTCATCGAGGGCATCATGATCGGCGGCTTCGGTCTGGTGGCTGTGCCGGCGGAGTATCGCGTCACGGGAGTGAAAACCTTCATCGTGAACAACGATGGCATCGTGTACCAGAAGGACCTGGGGCCTGATTCGGACGAGATCGTGAAGAAGATGGAGCTGTACAATCCCGATCCGAGCTGGCATCCGACGAATGACCAATGGCCTCCCGACGTCAACGGTAATCTGACAGCGCAAGCTTCGTCTCAGCAAAAATAGCGGCCAGGGAACTTGGGATATTGTGAGGTGGCTATGCGCCGCTGTAACGAAGTGTCGATTGCTCTCGGCACGTTGAGCCTGATGGTTCTTTGTGGCTGTCAAGACCTGACGCCCAAAGACACACAGAGCTTGTTCGTCCCTCACATGATGCGCTCCGAGGTCCTGGGCCTGGTGGCGGGCTTTGGAACGACCTTCGCCGCCATGCCGGACCTGATCGCCATGCTCCGGCGCCGCTCCAGCGCGGGCATGAATCCGCGCATGGCTGCCATCATGGGCGTCTTCCAGATCCTCTGGGTCTATTACGGTCTGCTGATTCTTTCGCGGCCTGTGGTGATATGGAACATCATCGCGGTGCTGGTCAACTTCATCAGCGTCGGTGCGTACTTCTATTTCGTGCGTAAGGAAAGAAGCCAGGCATGAGCAAGAACGACAAGAAGAACAAGAAAGCTTCGGCCGAGGAAGTCCCTGCGGATGCTGGTCAGGACGGAAATTCCGCGGCGCAAAAGCCGAAGATGAAAAATAAGGAGTATGAGGCTGAGCTCTTCAAGCTGCAGGTGGAACTGGTCAAGCTTCAGGAATGGGTGAAGAAGACCGGGGCGCGAATCGTAATTCTCTTTGAGGGCCGCGATGCCGCCGGAAAGGGCGGAATCATCAAGCGCATTCTGGAGCGCGTCAGTCCGCGCGTTTATCGCCTGGTGGCGTTGCCGGCGCCAACCGAGCGCCAGAAAACTCAGATCTATGCCCAGCGTTACATCGAGCAGTTGCCCGCCGGGGGCGAGATCGTCATCTTCGACCGCAGCTGGTACAACCGCGCCGGGGTCGAGCACGTGATGGGTTTCTGTAGCAAGGATGAGTACAAGAAATTCCTGAAGGGCTGCCCTGTGTTCGAGAATTTCCTGGTCAGCAACGGCATCATCCTCCTGAAATATTGGCTTAACGTTTCCGAACCAGTGCAGCACAAGCGTTTTCTCGCACGCATAGAAGATCCTTCGAAACGCTGGAAGCTGAGCCCGATGGACCTGGAGTCGCACCGCCGCTGGTACGACTATTCGCGTGCCCGCGATGCCATGCTTGATGCCACGGATACAGCTTTCGCGCCCTGGCATATCGTTCCCTCCGACGATAAGAAGCGCGCGCGTCTGAATTGCATAGCCGACATCCTGAGTCGCATTCCCTACGAAGAGATCCCCTATAAGCCGCCCAAACTCCCGGACAGGCAAAAGCCAAAGGGGTACCGGGAGCCGAAAACAAAACGCCAAACCATCGCGCAGCGCTGGTAAGCCTGCGGGCCGTGCTCTTCCTGCGCCATGTGCTGGCTGGCCGCCGCGTTGAACGTTCATGCCATTGCGGGCGGGTTGCGTGCTTGCGCTGCAAAGAAGGAGATGTATGACAACGTGGGAGGAGCGCGTCCGGCAGAGCTTTTCCAGGCAGGCCTTCATGTCCACGCTGGGGGCCGAGCTCACAACAGTGGTGCAAGGCGCGGTGGAGATTCGCATGCCGTTTTCGCCGAGTCTGACGCAACAGAATGGCTACTTGCACGCGGGCGCCGTTACTGCCGTGCTGGATTCTGCCTGTGGTTATTCCGCCTTGAGCGTGGCGGCAGAGGATTGCGACGTTCTCACCGTGGAGTTGAAGCTGAACCTGCTGGCGCCGGCTGCGGGCGAAGTGCTCGCGGCCCGAGGGCAGGTGAAGAGAGCAGGACGGACGCTGACCGTCTGTACAGCCGATGCCTTTGCCATCCGCGGCGATAAAGAAAAGCTGGTCGCAACTATGCTCGCGACGATCATGTCCCTTCCGATGAAGCCCGCAAAATAGGGGTCCTGACAAAGCTCACAGGCGCCCCTTGCATCCGTGCCGGGCCTGGCCGCCTGGAGCTCGCTGCCCCGAAGACCAGCGCTGCATCAAGAGTGTGTCTGGCAACAAGCCGCTTCGTCGAGTCGATCACCTCGGTACCTTGCCGGCGAGCCAGTAATCGACACTGAACTTCCCCGGGCCGCTGCAGATCAGCAAAATAAAGAAGAGCACGTACAGGACTTCCGGAAGGTAGAGGAAATCGTCGACCCAGTTGAGAGGCGAAAGTCCTTTCGGCATGGCGGAAAGCCTGGTGGTCACAATGGCGACAAGCATATCGACCAATAAAGCCACGCATGCCAGGCTGGAAAGAAACCCCAGGGTCAGCAGGCATCCGCTAACGAACTCGACGCCCGACACGAAATACGTCATCACGCGGGGAAACGGCACCTTGGCCTCAACAAACGTTTCGTACATCGTTTGTGCGCTGCCGGCCACAAATAATTTGTTGGCTCCGGAGATGGCGAAAAACAGCCCGAGCGAAACGCGTACCAGCAGGATGGCGTATTGTTCCAGATCACTGCTTCCCTGCAGCACAAACTGGACCAACCGTTTCCAATCCACCTCTTGTCCCTCCTTTGGAGGATGTACCGCAACGATACCGCGTATCGACCGTCCGATTCTTCTGGTAACGGAGCGCGAACTCTCGCGCGGGAGATTATGTGTCCATCCGTTCGACCCATTGAGCGCGCGATGCGGGAGCTACGAATGGATCCGCAAAGTACTGCGTTTCCCGGGCAACCTTGTCGTCCCGGAACTCCATGATGCTCACGGTGTAGGACGGCTTGCCGTCATATGTCAGGATGAATTCGGTGACCCAAAGATCACCGCGGCCAATGATTCGCCGGACAGTAAACCGCTTCTTGCTGGGCTGACCAGCGCGTTGGTTCTGTATGTTGCGCCGACCGCGCGTTCGCTCGCCCGACTGCGGATATTCCAACACCGCGTCCTCGTGATAGATGCGGTGCTCCGTTTCAAAATCGTTGGCATCGGAGGCGGCCCAATGCTGATCGAGTGCCGCGCGGATCTGTTGATCTCCCACAGCAGAATACTGCTCCGTCTTTCGCTGATCGTTCATCTCGAGCCTTCACATTGACAAGAAGCGGAATGCGTTAGCGGGAGTCGAAGTGTACGACTCGTCAAGTGGCGCTGTTTCTTCGGACACCCCAGAGTCTATATCAGGTCAGCTTCTGGGCCGCAATTGGCCCGAAGCAGGCTAAGCTTTTGAATGGATTTGGCGTCCCCGACGGGATTTGAACCCGTGTTACCGCCGTGAAAGGGCGTCTTGGAGTGTTCTGTGGGGTTTGTACCGCTTGAGCTAGAGTTCAATAACTCTTTAGCCTTGTTAGTCTTCCCACGGTTTAAGCGCTGTATGAGATTGTGCCGCTTTGCTGGCTTTTATACACCCGCGCGTCACCGTAGCGTCACCAATAATTGATAAGCAGCATCACTTTGAGCGTGAAACTG
>Ga0126381_100000271_pt1 | contig 57367 bp, 51 predicted proteins | sample PanSoiMetPlot_28_FD_96465 | JGI IMG/M metagenome (GOLD analysis project Ga0126381, IMG submission 96465) | Tropical forest soil microbial communities from Panama - MetaG Plot_28 | ecosystem: Environmental > Terrestrial > Soil > Tropical forest > Bulk soil | place: Panama | collected 2016-02-17 | reverse complement strand
TCACCAGTGTCTGTGATTGCCCGGGCAGAATACTGCCAAAGCTTAAGGTCGCGGGCGATGCGGCAATCTGGCCTGCCGCCGCGCTGACTCCTGTCCCCGACAACCTAGCCTTTGCCGAGGTACTCGTGTCGCGAGACCTCCACCTTCTGTAGTGGGAGCCCTGCATGTAACCGGTCACGTACACGGATCCTCCGTCCGTTCCAGCGGCTGGCGGTGCAAAGGTCACGTTGACCTGCATGGTTTGGCCCGGCGACAACGTGTACGGTAAATTCAGCGCGCCGCCCGCGTAGCCGTTCCCGTTTACGCTTACGCTTGAGACGTTGACATTGGAGCTACCCGTGTTGGTGATGCTTAGCGCTTTTGTTTGACTATTGCCGACCGCGACATTACCGAACGCTACGCTGGAGGGTGTAATCGCGATCTGCCCGTTCATTTGCGGCAAGAGAAATATTAAGGAAATGAGGGTAAGGAGAAAGAAAGACCGAATCAGACCAGAGTCGCTCACAGTTCACACCTATTGCCTGCGCGCCATGCGCATCAGGCGGGGGATTGGTGGTGCTTTTGTGCTTCGCTCGCTCTTTTGGCGCTCGAGCTACGAACAGTTGCTGATGCGACTTCGATGGATTATCTGATCTTCGACAGATCACAGAAGGACATGACAAAAGGACATCGGCCTTGCGCCGCCGTTGTTTCTTCGAGTTAGGGGGGATCCCGAAACGAAAACTCACTCACAATATAGGACAGTTGTCTCTATCGGACGCGTGGCCTAACTCGCCCCGAATAACCAAACCAATCAAGAAGGTGTGGATGGACGAACTAATTCGCGTGTGCCCTTGGATAGAGGATTTCGAAAAGCCTGCGAAGAACAACGTACGACGCACCTTGACGTGCAGATGGCTTGCACGACGAGGCACTGTTTTGATCTTAGTAGCTTTAGTTACTCAGAGATGGTGTGCTCTTCGCTTTGCGAGCGGAGGACGCGATCGACCGAGTATGGAGCGCGGCGAGAGGGCTCGTGATAGTGGCGAACCTGCATCTCACCGAGGAGTCCAACGGCAAGCATATTGAGGCCGGCCAGGAACAGGACAGCGGCAAAGATCATCAGCGGGCCGTGCTGCACGAGAAGGTCGGACTGATGAAAGAGCTTGCGTTCGACCAGCCATCCCGCGATGCCGAATCCACTCAAGATGCTGAACATCCCGACGGTCCCGAAGAAGTGCAGCGGGCGCGAGAGGTAGCGGAGGAGGAAGCGGATGGTGATGAGGTCGAAGAAGACGCGGAAGGTGCGCGAGATTCCGTAATGCGAGGCGCCGCGTTCGCGGTTCACGTTGCGGATGGGAACTTCGATGATCGAGGCGCCATGCCAGGACGCGAGTGCCGGGATGAACCGGTGCAGTTCTCCGTAGAGGGGGACTTGCTCGATGATTTCGCGACGGTACGCCTTGAAGGTGGTGCCGAAGTCGTGGATGTCGACACCGCTCAGCTTCGCCATCAGCCAGTTGGCGATGCGCGAGGGAATGCGTCGGAGCCAGAAGTTGTCGATGCGATTCTTCCGCCAGCCGCTGACGATGTCGTAACCTTCCCCGATCTTTTCGATGAACATCGGAATGTCGGCGGGGTCATGCTGGAGATCGCCGTCCATGGCGATGATGTATTCGCCGCGCGCGTGGTCGAAGCCAGCGGCGAGACCGGCGGTCTGGCCGAAATTGCGGCGGAGTTTAACGACGGTCACGCGGCTGTCGACCGCTGCGATTTCGCGCAGCATCTGGAAAGTGCGGTCGGTGGAACCATCGTCGACGAGGACGATTTCAAAGCTGTCACCGTTCGCCTCCATCACGTGCTTAAGGCGGTCGTACAGGTCGGTGACGTTCTCCTGCTCGTTGTGCAGGGGGACTACGATTGAATACTTTGGCATGGAAAATTCAATTATACGGGAAAAGCGCGCAAATTCGGGTTAGGTTTGATCCCCTAGGGAAACTTTAGGGAGACCAAATTAGTAACCACGATATTGATGGTTCGGCGCCTAAAGGCGCCTCATTATTTTGCGCTGGTGCGGCGCGCCTGCGCGCCCTGATACGAAGATTCAGATTGGGGGAGATGCGTCAGCGTAATTGATTGCAGATTCGATGAGAACACCCCCACCCTAAAGCAAAGAGCGCGTTTAGGGTGGGGCACCCCCATGAGTGGCTTATGCTGAACGACCACGTAGTTATTTCGGGCACGGGAGTGTGCGCGCCACATGGACGTTTGGCAGGCGACCCGTCGTGCCCTGGTTTGCGGGGAAAAATCCCCACCCTAACGCAAAGGGCGCGTTGGGATGGGGCACCCAATTTCAGCTTCACATCCCTGGGCCGTCTGGATAGGTCGGCAGATCAGGCGGCCGCTTGGGCAGTACCGGCGGATTGGCTTGGATCTGCTTCATGACTTCCTGGATGGCGCGGTCGAGTTGCGGGTCCTGTCCTTTCACGACGAGGTCGGGACGATTGTCGACCTCGATATCGGGCGCGACGCCGCGGTTCTCGATCACCCACTTGCTGTTCAAGTCATAGCGCGCAAATTCAGGACGGGTGATGTAGCCGCCATCGAGTAGCGGGATGTTGCCGCGAATGCCGCGCACCCCACCCCACGTTCTCTCGCCGATAAGCGGCCCAAGTTTGTAGACCTTGAACATCTGGCTGAAGATGTCGCCGTCGGACGCAGCGTATTGATTCGTAACGCAGGCCATGTATCCGTGGAAGACGACCGGCGGCACGGTTCCGGATTCGAAATTTCGCGCCGCACCCATTCCTACGAGAATGCGGCGCAGGCGGGCAAAGATGAGCTGATCGACGAAGCCACCGCCGTTGTAGCGGACGTCGATAATCAGGCCTTGCTTCCGAATCTGCGGGAACCATTGCTTGACGAATTCGTTGAGGCCCGGACCACCCATGTCGGGGATGTAGATGTAGCCGACTTTGCCGTTGGTGGCGGCGTCGACTTTCTTGCGATTGCTCTCGATCCAATTGGTCTCGCGGAGTTGGAATTCGTCAGGGATAGGCCGGACCTGAACCGTGTGTGAGTCCTCTTCGCTCGGCTTCGAGTTGATGGTGAGGGTGACTGTGTCGTTGGCTGTGTTCGTGAGCAGTTCGAATGGCGTTTGCGGCGCGCGCAATGATCGGCCGTTGACGGCAATCAGGTAGTCGCCCTCTTTCACTTTCACGCCGGGTTCGGTGAGGGGCGAGCGGAGAGCGCCATCCCAGTTTTCGCCGGGAAAGATTTTCTTGAACCGGTACATGCCGGTGGCGTTGTCGACCTCATAGTCGGCTCCCAGCAGTCCGACGTTCACAGGATGAAGGTCGGGATAGTCGCCACCACCGACGTAGGTGTGAGAGTTGGAGAGGTCGCCGATCATGTCCCCCATCAGGTAGGTCACGTCGTAACGGGTCGCCGCATAGGGGAGCAGAGCAGCGTATTTTTCTTTTTCCTTGTCCCAGTCGACGCCGTTCATGGAGGCTTCGAAGAAGTAGTCGCGTTCCTGGCGCCAGACTTCGCTGAACATCTGCTTCCATTCCGCGACAGGATCGACTTCCATGCGCAGTCCGGCGAGGTTGAGCGCGCCGTCGCCGATTTTCTTAGGCTGATCGCCTTTGACGTCGATGATGCCATACGTGTGAACAGCAGGTCCGGGCGGCAGGCTGTTCTGATAAAGAAGTTTGGCGCCGTCGAAGGAGAGGGCAAAGCGGTCGACATTTTCGATGACAACTTTGTCCTTCCGCTCTTTCAGGTCGTACGCATGAACAACCGGCTGTTCGCCGGGAAGCGGGCCGGAGAGTCCTTGAATCGGCGTGGTCGCATAGACCACGAGATCTTTTGCAGCGGCCAGCGAGGTGATGTTGGTCGGGGGGATGGGAATCGCGACGATGCGGTTCTGGATGCCGTCGAGATCGATTTTGAAATTCTTGGCCACTTCCGCCGCTTCGGATTTGGGCTTCTCGGCTTCTTTCTCCGTGGTGGTTTCTTTGACGGATTTGTTCTTGTCTTTCCCTTCCGGTTTCTTCTCCTCATCTTTAGCGGAGGCTGCGGGCTCTTCTTTCTTGATGGCCACTTCATCGCTCAGCGCCGGAAAGGGTGATGGTTCGTCGGCACGCAGCGTGGCGATGTAGACACGAGCGGTTTTGGGATTCGCGAATTCAAAGTCAATGTTGCCGAGGACTTCGTTGAAGTCGCGATTGGAGATGAAGTAGAGGTACTTCCCTGCCGGATCAAAAACGGGGCTGTTGCTACCTGTGAAATCGGTGGTCACCGGCGTGATCTTCTTATCCACGAGTGAATAAAGAAGGATGATGTTGTTCCCGTTCTCCTCGGGCCGGTCGTAGGAAAGCCACTTCGAGTCCGGCGACCATGAGTAGTTGGTGATCTCGCCAAACTTCGCGCGGTCGACTTCGACTTGTTTCTTGTCGGAGATGTCGATGTACCACAGGCGAAGATCTTTGTCGGCCCAGGCGAGTCTCTTGCTGTCGGGCGACCATGCGGGCGGAAATTTGAAGCCCTTGTAACCAGGGGTGATCTGTTGCTCTTTCCCCTGGCCGTCTTGCGCGGTGATGCAGAGCTCTTCTTCACCCGAGCGGTCGGAGACATAGGCGATCCAGCGGCCATCGGGCGACCAAACGGCACCTTTTTCCCGAATGCCGGTGGTCTGTGTCAGATTGCGGACACTGCCATCTTTGGCGGGAACGGTGAAGATATCGCCGCGCGCGGCGAAGACAGCGCGCTTGCCGTCGGGTGCAATGTCGAAATCAGTGATGAGCTTGGTAACGCTGGTCCAGTGCTTGAGCGTTTCATCGGTTTCGCCGGGGACGGAGATCGTCAGCTTCTTTGCTTGCTTGCTTGCGAAGTCGAAGGTGTAAAGGTAGCCGCCATTCTCGAAGATGATGGCGTCAGGGCCGAGGCTGGGCCACATCACGTCGTAGTTGTCGAATTTGGTGAGCTGCTCGATCTGCTTCGAGCCAAGGTCAAAGCTGTAGAGATTAAGGCGGTGTTCAGGTCCGCGATCGGACGTGAAGTAGATCGTGTTGCCGTGCCACATCGGAAAGGTGTCGGTGTAGTCGGTGTGCGGGATCTGCTGCTCGAAGACGTTGTTCTTGATGTCGTAGATGTAGATGTCCTGCGCTAGACCGCCGGTGTAGCGCTTCCACGTGCGGAAGTTTCGGAAGATGCGGTTGTAGGCGATCTTGCTGCCGTCAGCCGAGAACGACGTCAGGCCGCCTTGATCCATGGGCAGTGGTTCGGGAAGCCCGCCGTCGATGCTGACGCTGTAGGGCCGCTTAATCCAGCCGTTGGTGGCGTCGCGGCGCGAGAGAAAGAGGATGTGTTTGCTATCGGGAAACCAGGTGACGACTTCGTTGTGGATGCCCATGCGCTCACTGAGCGGCTGAGAGCTTCCCTGGTAGAACGTAAGTTGCCTAGGCTGTCCGCCTTCGGCGGGCATCACATAGACGTTGAAGTTGCCGTCGTATTGTCCGGTGAAGGCTATCCACTTGCCGTCGGGTGAGAACTTGGGGAACAGTTCCCTCCCCGGGTGTGTGGTGATGCGGTGTGCTACGCCGCCGCTGGTGGAAGCGAGCCAGATATCACCGGCATATACAAAGGCGACTTTGTCTTTATAGATATCGGGAAAGCGCAGCAAGCGGCCCTCGCGCGATTCCTGCCCGAATGCAGTCAGGGCCAGAGCAAGCGAACAGAACGCAACGCACTTCCTAAGGAAGGGCATGCAGGACTCCTTGATAAGAGACGTCGTGCGAAACAGTGAGTGGACGTGCATGAAAGAACGGTAGTTCTAATTTATGAGGGCGTCGTGGCCAACTGCTGAATCCGACCACAAGCACCACCAAGCAAACTATGGCCGATAGGAACGGCTAACAGACTAGACGATTCATTGCGGAAAAGGAAAGCGCACCACGAACTTCATAGGGAGCGAATATAAGAAACGAAGCGCCAGTAACGGACATCCTAAAGGCATCGATTTGAGAGGAGGAATCCATGGGGCGCTTGGTGCGCAGTACGGTGGATCTGTCGGCGTATCCGGATCTGGTGGTTATCTATCTTGGAATGAGAGTCGAGAAGTTGCGAGGCTTGGCAACTTTGTTCAGCTTTGGGCCGAGGATCAAGGCTTCGGTGGACGCAAAGCCGGATGGGTTGCTACAGCACGAAAACATCTTCTATTCGTTCTTTCCGCTGCACGCTGGAATGCGCCAGTATTGGCGCGATTTTCCATCGCTGGAGACGTGGGCGCGATCGTTGCCGCATCAGGAATGGTGGACAAATTTTCTGAAAGATACCGGCGGAACCGGCTTCTGGCACGAGACCTACTTCATGCGGGGCGGCATGGAGGCGATCTATGACGATGTGGGCGAGGCGCTGGGGTTCGCGAAATTCGCTCCCGTCGTGCAAGCCAAAGGGCCCATGTTCAATGCGAGAAAGCGGCTGGGACTTGCGGGGGAACCGGTCGTGGTGGCTCCGGTAAGAGAAGAGGAAACGTAAGGCTGGGCGTTGGATGAAGTTGCCGAGCTTCGCTCGGCCGGACCCTCCGACTGCGCTCAGGACAGACTTCCCGAGGGCGTCGGAACCCACCCGTGCAGTAGCGATACAGACGGGGAGTTCTGACGAGCTATCTATTCGTAGCGCAGGGCTTCGATCGGATCGAGGTTCGCGGCGCGAATCGCGGGAAACATTCCACTGATGATGCCAACGAATCCGAGGATCGTGGTCGCGATCAGAAGAATCTTGGGCGCGACGATCAGCCGGATGTCGCCAGCTTCTGCATGCTTCGCCAATGCGCTGTAGAGAGTCAGCGTTCCCACCGAAAACGAGATCGTATACGACAGCAGAATGCCGATGATGCCACCGACGGCGGTGATCACCATGGCTTCCGAGAGAAACTGAAAGAGGATATCGCGCCTGCGCGCGCCGAGAGCCTTTTCCACGCCAATCTCGCGCGTGCGCTGGGTCACGGAGACAAGCATGATGTTCATCAAGCCGATGCCGCCAATCGCGAGCGTGATTGTGCCGATGAAGGCCAACAAGATCTTGAGTCCGATGGTGATGACGCTGAACTGCTCTAATTGCTTTTGCGCATCGAAGATGTGAAGCGCTCTCTCGTCGTTGGCTTTGAAGCCGTGCGCAGCGGCTAGCGACTCCTTGATCGATTGAACGACCTTGGTGTGGTCGAGGCCAAAGGAGTCGAGCCAGACTCCGCCCACGTAGTGTGTACTCTGCAGTGTGTCCATCGAGCGAAATGGAATGTAGACGACGCGGTTGTCGTCGTTGTCCGCTTCCTGCATGCGCGCATTCATCACTCCGACCACCTGAAAGACTACGCCGTTGATGCGGATCTCCTGGCCGAGAGCCTGCATTCCCGAGAACAGCTTATCCTTGGCTTCGGAACCGAGGACCGCGTACATGCCGTGGCTGAACGTGTCCTGATCGTTGATAAAGCGGCCGGATTCGACGCTGAGATTCCAAATATCCTGAATGCCAGGATCGACGCCGAACGTGGTGAAGGTGAAGGTGCGCGATCCGGCTTGCACGGTCGTCGACATGTCGAGCGCGCGCGAAATGTGCTTCACCAGCGGAACGACACTGGGAATCATGTCGATGTCTTCTTGCGTGAAATGGATCTGGACGCCAGCCTTGTTGCCACCGAGTTCCTGCGACGTGCGCCCGGGATAAATTCCGATCGCGGTAGCGCCGTAGCTGTCCCAGATCGCTTGAATGGCGGCGCCGAAACCCTCACCGTACGCGAGCAACAGCACGACCGTTGCTATTCCCCAAGCCATGCCGAGCATCGTGAGCACGGTCTTCCGCAGATCGTGCCGCATCGCGCCGTAGGCTTGCTGGATGAGATCGCGCTTCACAGATACTTACTCCTTCCGCAGGGCTTCAACGGGTTCGAGCGCAGCAGCCTGCCTGGCTGGATAGAGTCCGGCGGCGACTCCGGCCACAGTGAGCGCACACAGAGCGAGGACGGCGCTGGAGACGACCAGCGTAGGTGGATCCCAACCCGGGGGCGATGGCAATTTCGAGAGAGCGGCCATGAGGCCAGCGGCACCGGCGATTCCGATGCTCCCGCTAAGTAGTGTGAGGAATGCGCCTTCAGTAAAAAACTGGAACATGATGCTGCGCTTGGTAGCACCCAGTGCCTTGCGCAAGCCGATCTCGCGTGTACGGTCGGCGACCGCCACCAGCATGATGTTGATGATCCCGATCGCGCCGAGGCTCAGCGTAACCAGACCCACGCTGCCAAGAAACACGTTCATCGCATCGAAAATCTTTCCGACTTGATCGGCGGTGCGGATGCTGTCCCATTCATCGTAGGCATCGGGCGTGTCGTACGGGAATCCGTGATTGCGGGCGATGACCTTGTGCACTTCCAGCTTCGAGGTTTCGTGGATCGCCCGGATTTTGGGCTGGTAGATAAGGAAGGAGACGGCGTCGTCGACTTCGCCTACGTTGAGTGGCGGGAAGTTCGCGCGCATCGTGTTGTAAGGGATGAAGATTCGCAGATTGATGTCATTGTTGTTTCCGTGGCCGACTTTCTTGATAGTGCCGATCACTTCGAAGCGAATACCGTTGAGCAGGATCGTGCTGCCGACGGAGGGCCGGCCGGGAAACAGGATGCGGCGGCTCTCGTCGCCGAGGACAACGACGGCCCGCTTTTGCGTGTTATCCATTTCATTAAGCCAGCGGCCGTCGGCCACGGGCAAGTAGCGGATGTGTCCGTACTCGGGCTGGACGCCGTTCAATTGCCCGCTGCTCTGGAAGAATTCACTTACGGCACGGACGTCGTTACGCACGATAATGGGAGACGCGGAGCGCAGGTCAGGACAGTTTGTGACGATGTCCTGGTAATCGCGGTAAGTGAGGACGTAAGAACGCATGCTGGTGAAGCTTCCGTTCATAGCGGGAACGCGTCCTCCCCAGATGAACATGACGTCTTCGCCGAGTTCGTTGAACGATTTGCGATTGCCCGACCGGAAGCCTTCACCCAAGCCCACTAAGAGAAGAAGCGAACCGACGCCCCACGCGATCCCAAACATGGTCAGAAACGAACGTAGCTTGTGCGCCCAGAGGGTGCTAAGGGTTTGGCTGAAGATTTCGAAAAAGACTCGCATGCGGGCCTCTTTCATAGTACAGGCTCGATCGAACACTCGTCAGTGACTGGCGATACACTGTTTTTGACACCGCGAGGGCCACCGCTGACCGCGGCAATTTGAATTTTTTGGAGTCTGGATCGGCGAACGTCGTATTCAAGAGGTGTTGAACGTGGACCACTAGTCGGAGGCTAGCATGCATCCAAGGCCCAAGTGATCCGCAGACTCTAAGCTTGAGAATCAGGTAAGTTCATTCCATGAATCGAATCACGCTCAAAGTGAATGGCCGCGAGCATACCGTGACAGTCGATCCGGAGACGCCGTTGCTGTTCGTCCTGAACGATGAACTGGAACTGCGCGGACCTCGCTTTGGTTGTGGCATGGCGCAGTGCGGGGCGTGCTCGGTGATGATAGACGGACAAGTGACACGATCCTGCGTGACTGCGGTGAGCTCTGTAGGTAAGTCGGAGATCACGACGCTCGAAGGGCTTGGAACCCCTGAAAAGCCGCATCCGATCCAGCAGGCATTTATCGAGGAAGGAGCAGCACAGTGCGGCTACTGCTTGAGCGGCGTGATTTTGACGGCGAAGGGTGTACTGGATGCGAAACCAAACGCTTCGGACGACGAGATCCGGGATGCGCTGGGCGGCGTGCTGTGTCGTTGCTTTGCGCACGTGCGCATGATGCGCGCCATTCGAGAGTATGCCGACAGGAGCAAGAACAATGGCCACGCGTCGTGATTTCCTGAAAAGTTGCGGCGCGCTGGTTGTGAGTTTCAGCACGGCTCCGCTGATCGAGCCGTTGCTGGTGGGACAAGGGCCGTTCGGGACGCACGATTCGCACATTGACCCGAAACAACTGGATTCATGGCTGGCAGTGAACGCCGATGGGACCATTACGGCTCACACGGGAAAATGCGACTTCGGGCAAGGCATCTTCACCGCTCAAACGCAGCTGGTGGCTGAGGAACTTTGCGTTCCGATTGCGCGGGTCAAGTTGGTTCAGTGCGACACCGACATCACGCCCGACCAAGGGACAACGTCAGGTAGTCAATCAACCCCGACGAATTTCAACGACGAGAGCCTTGCGCTCGCAGCGGCTACCGCGCGCGAAGCCTTGCTGGCCATGGCGGCAACGAAAATGGGCGAACCGGTCGATCAGCTCACGGTGAAGGATGGCGTGATCACGGGAAAAGATTCACGTCGCATCACTTACGAAGAGTTGGTTGGCAGCAAGCGCTTCCATCTTCCAATGAACGTCAATGCGAAGCGGAAATCGCCTGACCAGTGGACGGTTTTGGGTCAACCGGTTCCCTCGCTCGACCGAGCGGCGCTGATGACGGGGCAATTCGAGTTCGTTCACTCTGTTCGCGTGCCGGGCATGTTACACGGCCGGGTTGTGCGTCCGCCGGGGATGGGAGCCACCGTGGCCCATGTGGATGAAAACTCCGTGCGGCATATCCCGGGAGTCGTGAAAGTGGTCGTGCGGAAAAATTTCGTCGGAGTGGTCACAGAGCACCAGCATCAGGCGATCCGCGCGGCGCACGAGTTAAAAGTCCAGTGGAATCGGGGTCCCGACTTGCCGGAGCAAAATACTTTCCTTGAGTATCTGCAGAAGCAGCCGTCGCGAGATACGTTGAGCGTGGATTCGGGTGACGTCGAGAAGCAACTTGCCGCGGGCACTGGTCTCCGCGCGCGCTACACATATCCGTATCAGATGCACGGGTCCATCGGACCTTCCTGCGCGATCGCGGATGTTCAGCCGGGAAAGGCAACCATCTGGTCCGGGACGCAATCGGTGTACCCCACGCGGAGTTGCCTTGCGAAGCTGCTCAATTTGCCGCTCGACAATGTGCGCGTCATATACACGCGCGGGTCTGGGTGCTATGGGCTGAATGGCGCGGACGCGGTTTCGTTTGATGCGGCGGTGCTTTCACAAGAGGCGGGCCGTCCGGTGCGTCTGCAATATTCCCGTCAGGATGAGATGGCATGGGAAAACTATGGCGCAGCTTGCGTGATCGAGCAGCGGGCTGCGCTGTCTAAAGACGGAAATATCACGGTGTGGGATCACGAAGACTGGGTTGCATCACTGGGCAGTCGCCCGGGCTACGATCGCCCGGGAAATGTGCTCAGCGGAATGTTGCTAGGTTATGAACCGGAACCGCTTGCCGTCGGCGGCCCCAAGCCACCCAAGGGCAGGCTACGCAACGGGAGCAACACCGTCCCGGCGTATTTCGCGGGATGCATCGACGGAAACTGCGATGGAGGAGGAACGATCCGCAGCGAGCGCGCCTTGACGCACACTGTGCGGTCACCCTTCTTTACGGGGCCGTTGCGTTCGCCTCTGCGCATTCAGAATACATTTGCAAACGAATGCTTCATGGATGAGTTGTGCGCGCATGTTCGGGCCGATCCGGTCGAATTTCGGCTGCGGCATTTGCAGGACAATCGGATCATCGGGGTAGTAAAGGCGGCCGCGAAGGCGTCTGGTTGGCAGAGTCGTCCTTTTCCCCACAAAAACCGAGGACAAAGCAATGAAGTAACCGGACGCGGCATTGCCTGTGTGAACTATGAAGGCGACAACGGCTATGCGGCTCTGGTGGCCGAAGTCAGCGTGAATCTAGAGACGGGTGCGGTGCGTCCGACGCGCTATGTGATTGCTTCCGATTGCGGTCCAGTCTCGAACCCTGACGGGCTGCGCAATCAGATTGAGGGCGGACTTCTGCAAGGGACGAGCCGGGCCCTGGTGGAAGAGGTGACTTGGGATAAGGATCATGTCACTTCGATTGATTGGAGAACCTACAAGAGCCTTTATCTGGACTACGTTCCACCTGCGGTTGAATGCGTCTTCGTGGAGCCGAAGGATGTTCCCGCCGCAGGAGCTGGCGAAACCGCGATCACCGTGGTTCCAGCCGCGATTGGTAATGCCATCTTCGACGCGACAGGCGCACGTCTGCGAGATGTTCCCTTCACTCCCGAGCGTCTGGGCGCAGCCCTTGACCAGGCAAGAGCCGCCGGCAAGTCATGAGACCGGGTTTGCAGGAAGTTTAGAGGCCGCGGGTCACACCTACATCATTCGAACCAGTAATCCAGAGTTCCGCGGGAACCTTTACCAAAATCGCCTTCAAAACCGCCTTCGCCGCGCAGCCCGGTCAGATCGTCAGTGCCCGATCCAGGCACAACAAACCATGTCGCTTTAATCCTCCCGCTCTTGACGTTCTCTGAACCTTGAAGCACGAAGGTGCCCTGACGTCCGCCTAGTTTTCCGTGGAATCGTTGAACGCTTACCACGCTGCCGGCTTTATCGTCGCCGAGGACTTGCAAGGCTCGAACTGGCGACTCGCCATCGATATCTCCGGTGAAGGTTTCGCTCAAGTGGATTTCGATTAATGCTGGCCCCCACGGTCTGGTCGTAGGGTTTGGCCTCGGAACTCTATACGGTAATCGTTGCTTCAGCGTGAGTACGCGAGCGCAGCAATGGTTTTCTCGATTTACAAACTCAGATTTATTTCCACAAAAGTATGAGCGCACGCGCAGCATTTGATGCCAGACGAGGAGGCGACGACCCGATCAAGGCTCGCTGTGGCAAGGGTGCGATTTCGGATGCGCCTTGTTAACAGGAAACATCTACCAGGACGATGTGCGGATAAATCTCCCACCAAAGCCGAGCCGGCTAGTCTCGGCGCCCAGAGATCTCGTCCGAACTGATCGCTTTGGCCTGGGTGTGTGGCTTCGCGAATGCGCGGGACGACCCTCCCGCAACACGGTATCGGATTCACTACGCAAGCGAATTCCTGATCAGTGATCTTGACGGCAGCCTCGGCTGACACTGGTCAAGGTGTTGCTCGCGGAAGCGACTTCGCAGTCGTACCGGCCGCCAGAATCAATCGACATGTAATGCTGCTGACTTGAGGCAGGACTTACGTCGCTAGCTGAGAGCGAATTGTTGACCGACGAGAAGTCCTCGACGTCGCCGTCGTGCCAAACCAGTCGGCTGCTCTGGTAATCCTGAGTGGTTGCCACGGTCAGACCGAATTCGGCGCTGCTCACGGGAAGAATGACGTCGACAGTGATCGGGAAACTAAAGCTTTGCGATGTCACCTCCTTGTCGTCCCCGCTCGATCTGGTTGTTGTGGTGTCGACCTTGTTTTGAACCACAGTCTTTTGGTCCAGCACTGTAAAGTTGACCGTGTCGAAATCAATGGTCTGGGTGCTCTTGAAATTTTGTTGCCCAGACACCGTGGTAGACACGCGCCCGTGCGACGTGTCGATGTAACCTGCGATCGTAAAGCTGCGTTTCTGCGAGACACCGATCGTCCCGGTGACGGTGGAGGTGCCCTGCAGATTCTCCGTGACTGTAGGAGATGGAAGTGTCAGAGTGTTCCTTGTGACTGCTCCCGTTACCTTGGAACTGTGCGGATCGAGATAGACCAGTAGCGATGCAGCCTCAGAGAAATAATAATTTTGGTCGAAAACGCTTAGCGCAATCGTGTGGGGCTGGCCATCGCTTAAAACGGCGGCGAATGGCGTGAGATTCACCCGGTATGGAATAAAACTCAACGTTTGCACAGCCGGGATGGGCTGCCACTGGTCGGGAAGAAATCCCGTGAACACCCAAGGTGAGACGGGTGCGATTCCGGCTGGCTGGCCGTCGATAGAAATTTCGGTCTCTCGAAAATCCGTGTTCCCGCACCCGTAGAGCTCGTTGATGGCGCTCAAGTCACCCGGGAAACACGCGTACCACTGCTCATCGATCTGCTGGCTCTGCGAGACCACATCCAGGTAGGCTTCTTGCACGTTGCTCGGCAGGTTAACGGTAGTCCTCAATTCACTCGGCGGTAACGTCAGGAACGCGGGCAGATTAAAACCGCCGCTTCCGTTCGATTGCGTCATCGGAAGAACCAAGTCCGCCGCTCGATGACGATGCCCATCGTCACCAGAGCCCGCGGGATAAAACTCGAGCTTGGCGCTGACCGTGAAAACTCCATTCAGGCGGGTGTTGTAGGGAGGAGGACAATCTGTAGTGCAATTCTGCAGAACCATCGTCCCTTGCTGCGGACTCGCAAACAGCGCAGCGTAGTCGGTGACGTCGTGCTCAATGTGCCAGGCGTTGGTGGCATTGCTCAGCGGCTCGGGCGTGGTTCCGAAATAGACGTTCGTATTAGCGATGTACATGGTCGCCGTGCGATCGAATTGAACGCCGGCGTTCTCGCTGAAATCGACGTCGAGCACAACCAAGCCGTAAGGTCCGGAACAATTGGCGGGCGGGGTGGATGAAAAATTCTGATTTGTCTGTGAGAAGAACGCAAACTGAAAGTTGCTGAACAGCGAAACGACACAGGGCTTGGAGTGGGGACGGCGAATCAAGGGGTCGGCCGTCACGGTGAATTGCGCACCAATTTGCCGGTTCGTGCTTTGAGCAAAAGCGAAATGAATCGAGGTGAACAGAATGAGTGCGAGGGCGGGGTATTTCAAAAATTCGACGTTCTGCGCTTTCACAGGTAACACTCCTTCGGCAAAAAGGCGTTTGCCTTCGTTTCGAGGACCTGTGGCGCGCGACACTTATCGCATCAGGGCTGCCGGGTGTCAAGGGGAATCTGACTGAATTTCAGAAAATCGATCATTAATGCGAAGCCGCTCATTCCCCAGGCGGGAAGCGGGTTTTGGTGTCGCGGTACGGTTGGACGATTACACACGCCGAACTTCGATCCCACGTTCAGTAAACTGGGCCACGGTTTTATCCGAAGCCCGGGTGTCGGTAATCAGCATGTGAATGTCGGAGATCGGACACACCAGCGCGGGGGTGACGACCCCAAACTTGCTCGAATCAGCGACGACAATCGCTTTCTTTGCCTGACGAATCATGGCGCGGAAGGTCAGTGCTTCTTCCGATTCGATCACGGTGACGCCCCGGGCCAGGTCGATTCCGCAAACGCTGACGAAGACCTTGTCCATGTAGATATCGGTCAGGAAATTTACAGCCGCGTGACCGACGAGCGAGAACGATCCGGCCCACTGAACGAAACCGCCAGTCACAAAAGTCCGCAAGCCCTCGCAGTTGCTGAGTTCCATAGCGATATTCACGGCGTTGGTGATTACGCGGATATTGTGACGATTGCGCAAGCTTCGGGCCACGTGGGTTGTGGTCGTTCCGGCGGTGAACCCGACCGTTTCGTTTTCGAGAACCATCTCCGCCCCGGCGACCCCGATGCGGCGCTTTTCGGCCGTGCGATGCTGCTCGCGGTTCTGAAACAGAGAATCGTACCGGAAGGGTTCGTAAAGCAATGGTTCTACGAGCGTAGCGCCGCCCGGTGTGCGCTTGACCAAGCCTCGTGCTTCCAGCTTGGCAAGGTCGCGACGCACGCTCGCCGGTGAACTGCGAAGCGACTTCACCAGCTCGTCGAGCGAGACATTTCCGCGGTGACGAAGCTCGCGAAGCAACCCATCGATGCGCTTTTGACCTCGAAGCTTGCGCTTGTCCTTGTGGTCAGCCACGGACTTCAGTGTAGCGTTTGACTGCGACGGTTCACTAGCTTCCGCGAACGCTAGGGACGGATCGGACGATTCGGGGTTGTTTGTTGAATTCACAACACTGATCGATTATGCCGAAATCAATCACTCTTGCTTGACAGCGGCATTATTTCTGAGTACCGTCGCGGATTGCAAGAGGCCCCTGAAAAGATGATCCCGCCCACGTCGTCGGAGGAATTTATGAGAAACCGGCCCTGCTCGTTGTCGGCTGCCTGCGTGTGCAGCGTGATCGCAATCCTTACTCTGAGCTCTGCCTTCGGCCAAACGGTGACCGGGTCCATCACAGGCGTCGTGACCGACCCGAGTGGCGCGGTAGTGGTCGGAGCCGTTGTAACCGCCGAAAACACCGGAACTGGCCTGAAGACCACGGCGGAAACGAACGGAACGGGGGCCTATACGATTCGATTCCTGCCGGTTGGTACCTATTCCATGGCGGTGGACGCGAAAGGCTTCAGTACTCAGAAGATCACGCCCTTCGCACTGGAGATCAATCAAACCCTGAAGATTGACGTTACGATGCAGGTCAGTTCGGTGACCACGGTGGTGGTCAACGAGACCATACATCCCATCCTCGATACCACCGATTCCACGCTCGGCAACACGCTGACGACCACTGAGATCCAGAACATTCCCTTGAACGGGCGCAATTTCTCGTCGCTCACCCTGTATCAGCCAGGCGCGATCAACACGGACCCGCAAGGACTCACCGGCAACAATGCGATCGAACGAAACACATACAACAGCGGCATCGTCGCCATTAACGGCAATCGCCAGCAGGCCAACAACTACACGATCGAGGGCGCCGATAACAACGAACCACAAAACAACCTCATCGCGTATAACCCCGCTCCAGATGCGATCGCCGAGTTGAAGGTTGTTTCGGCGAATGCCAACGCAACCTACGGCAATGCCAACGGTGGAGCCGTGGTCACGATTCTGAAATCGGGGACAAACAATTTCCATGGTTCTTTGTATTACCTGCTGGAAAGCCAGATCCTCGATGCGAACACCTGGGGCAACAACAATGTAGTCCCAGTGATTCCGAAGAATTCCTATACGCAGAACATCTTCGGGGGCACAATCGGCGGCCCGATCGTGAAGGACAAACTATTCTTCTTCGCGGACTATGCAGGCGTGCGCCGTCACAAAGGCGGATCAGCGTCCGCCAGCCTTCTGACGCCAGCTATGTTGAGCGGGGATTTTTCAGCTCTGTTGAGCCCCGGGCTCCCGAACGGAACGATCCAACTTTACGATACGCAGAACGGCTTTACGCCATATTCGAACAACCAGCTCACGGTGGTGAATCCGGTTGCTCAATACCTCAGCGCACATCCAGAACTCTATCCCGCGCCGAATTCCGCGCCAGCCGATGGTCTCATCCAGAACGATTTTCAAGGCGCACAATCGAGCTACGTTTCGAATAATCAGGAGGACGTCAAGGTCGACTGGAACGCGGGACATCTAGGCAACATCAACGGTTTCTACGCTCAGGGAACCGGAAGCGACTTTACATCGGCGATCGTTCCGGTCTTCTTTCCTGCCCACAATACCTATCCGACGAAAATCGCCGGCGCCAGCTTCGTGCACACTTTTTCACCGACCATCGTGAACGAATTCCGCTTTGGTTTTACCCGCGTGCGTTGGAACAACGGTGTTCCCAGCGACCCATCGGGTGTATTCGGTCTCAAGGGAAACAAGGTTGTTGGCATTCCGTTTGGTACCCAGCAGTATGTCGGATTCACAGGGCAAAACCTGAACAATAATGCGAACTTTATTGGGACCAGCGCCAATCCCCAAGTGTTCACCGACAATACTTTCAACTATTACGATAACCTAACCTGGCAACGCGGACGCCACTTCTTTCAGATGGGCGGCCAAGCCACCCGCTATCAACAGAATTATCTCAACGCAGGAAACGTTGGATTTCTAGGGACGTTTAATTACAACGGACAATTCACGGGCCTTCCGGGTGGATCAGGTTACGGTCCGGCCGATTTTGTACTCGATCGAATTCAGAACGTGCAACTGGCTTCGCCCCTTGGTTTCGTAGGCAATCGACAATGGCGGGTCGCCGGATACTTCCAGGATGATTTCAAGATAACGTCGCGGCTCACGCTGAACCTGGGCTTACGATACGAATACGATCAGCCATGGTATGAGCAAAACAATAAGACCGCTAATGTCCTGCCTAACAACACCGTGGAATATGCAGGCCATGTGCCGGCCGGTGCAGTCCCTGGATCCATCGTTTGCCCAACTCATTCCTGTTACAACGGCAACTACAAACAAATCATGCCCCGCGTGGGCTTCGCATACCAGGCCCGCGAAAAGTTAGTCATTCGCGGCGGTTATGGTGCGACGAGTTTCTTTGAAGGCTACTCTTTCAATCAGCGCCTGACTTCCAGTCCGCCATTCTCACTCGCAATCAATAGTAATGCGAGCACACCGTCGGGAACTTCCGGGGGCGCGCCATTCAACGTTGCAACCGCATTTAGCCAACCTCTCGGTATTAACAATTCTTTGTATTCCGTGTGGCCCCAGAACATTCAGCCGGCTTATATTCACCAGTTCACATTGGTTACGGAGTACGCACTCAGCAGCAACCTTTCGCTGGGCATGGGATATCACGGACAGATCGGACACCACTTAGCTGACTATCGCAACGGAAACCAACTCACAAGTGCCCAGGCTCCAGGGGTTGCGGCGATACTTGGAGCGAATGGAGGAGATTGTACTGTCGCCTTCCCGTCTGCTCTCCAACCACCTTACTACTCGTTAGTAGGTGAATGTAATTCCATCCTGATTACCGAATCTCAAGCAAAGATGAGTTACAACGCAGCGCAACTAACCTTGCGGCAGCGTTTTCATCATGGTTTTGAATACACCCTGAACTACACCTGGGCTAAGTCACTGACGAATTCTTCAGGCAATTACGCGGTGTCGAACACCAGCTTCAACGGACTCTCAGTCCAGAATGGCTACGATCTCAACGCAGACTACGGTCCATCTGCGATGGACGTTCGCCACAGCCTGAACTTTATCGGTGTGTACGAACTTCCTTTCGGTCACGGCCGGACGTTCGGCGGCAATGCGAACAAGTTTGTAGACGCCGCGCTCGGAGGATGGAAGGCCGCGGCCACGGCAATCCTATACACAGGCTTCCCAGTGACTATCTTTGGCCCGAACAACAGTGGCACGAACAATGGTGGTTGGGGATTCAGCCGTGCCAATCAATATCGCCCCATGGTGATTCATAATCAATCGATCAGCAATTGGTGGGGTACAGATCCGTCTGCCCAGCCCTGCGTACCGGATCCAGTTTTGAATCCGACTGGGGCGGATAATGGAGTCTGCGCGTATGGGGTGGCGAATCAGTTCGCCTTCGGCACTGCCCATAACAGCACTGAACGCGCTCCAGGCTATCGCCAGGTGGATATGTCCTTATTCAAGGACTTTCATGTTTGGCGTGAACACGTTATAGGATTCCGCGCTGACTTTTTCAACATCTTCAACATCGCGAGCTACGCAAATCCCGACAACACCATCACCGACAGCAATTTTGGACAGATCACGAACGTGCGCTCGCCCGCACGACAGACACAACTGAGTCTTCACTACATGTTCTGACAGTGAGAACGAGCATCGAGTGCTGCACCCTTGATGTCAATTTGTCGTGACGTTGCCATTTTCACCAATCGAGGGATGTCAGTTGGGAGAAGTCTGATTCTCGCTAGCGATGGTAGGCGATTACAAGTGAAGATCGAACCAAAACGCTCCGCCAAACGGACTGTGGTTGTCGAAAAATGGAGGCCCCGGGCGGAGTCGAACCGCCGACCTGCGGTTTAGGAAACCGTTGCTCTATCCGTCTGAGCTACGGGGCCATCTCTAAGCCACTGATACTGCTGGCTTTTTCGGAGGGGTTGTTGATCTACTTTTCGCTGTCCCTTGATTGTCCCTTGATTCTTTAGCAGCTTTGATTGCCGTTTTGTCGAATGTGCGCATGGCGTCGCGCAAACTCACGTCTAGCGTTTTCGCGTAGAACCGTTGCGTAGTCTGCACGTCGCTATGCCTCAACATTCTCTGAATCAAATCGTCGGCGATTCCGATAGCGCGGAGGTTTGTTGCCAACCCCCGTCTAAAAGCATGCCATCCATGCCATTTTACACCCGTCAAATTTGGCAAAATCTCACGCCGAAGAATGTTGTCCATACGAACAGGAAGACTGCCCCGTGAAGCTGTGAATACCCATCCACTTTCAGGCTTTCCAATCTGTTTGTGATAAGCGTTCAGCTTTTCTGCCAGTATTTTCAGAATCGGAACAGGAGATTTTCTGATCTCGGTCTTCGGGTCCTTCACCTCTCCGCACCAAACTTTTCGAGTGACGTGCAGGTCGCCGTTCTTGAAATCTTCCCAACGCAGCCCTTCGATTTCGCCTTTGTCCAATCCCGTGTACGCGGCAATGTAGCAGGCGAGTTGTGCGCGTCCGCCGAGACACGAAAGAATCTTGTTCACTTCATCCAGCGAGTATGCGTGTGTTTCTTCTGGCGGTTTCGCCTTCGGTAGCTTCACTCCCTGAATTGGATTCGCATCGTCAAAATGGCCGTTTTGCCTTGCCCATGAATAAATGCCGGAAATGAAATGTTTGACATGCTGAACGGTGTAGACGCTAAATCCTTGCTTTGCGATGTCCTCAAGAATCTTGAACGCATCAACAGGGCGAAGCTGAGACAAACGCAAATGATTGACGCGATCTTTGACGTGCTTGTTCCAAATGTCCTTGTATCCGTCAATCGTGCTGCTGGCCAATTTTTTGTAGCCGTTTTCGGATTCATTGTCGAGAGAAGGAAAATACGTATCTTCGACAAGCTGTGAGAAGAACGGGTCATGCGTCCCGAGTTCAGCATCGTTCACTTTCGCCATGAACATTTCAAAATGCGGCTGAATGTCCTTCTTCAACGGATAATCCGACACACGCGCAATCACAGACGATTGTTGTTTGCCTTGAGAGTAGTACCGAACGTGCCAAGAGCCGTGACGCTTTAAGAGTTGTCCTTTTTGATATTTCGGCACAGTTATTTCGCCTTCTCTCTCGCTTCGTCGGTCTGATTCTTACGTCGCCAGTCCGGAAATTCGATTTCATATCGATCTATGTCATCGATGATGGCGAAGCCTTTCATATTGGGAACCTTGCTGTCGAAATCTTTACGAACCTCCTTGTAACAATCTTCCTTTTTCTGATTGTCCATCTCGTCCTCACAACTCCGGGCAGCCGAAAACATGTTTGCTGTTACGACAACCTGAATTTTTCTCCCCGGCGGAATGAGGTTGCCTGAATAGTCGGCTGTCAATGGCGGATCGTTCCCGTGCGAGTCACTAACGTACACATATTGACCGTTCTTGATCGCAGCAAATTTTCCAGTGACGGTGTATTCCTTTTCCGTGTTGTTTTTTACTGAATAGAAAAACATTAAATGACGATTTCGATCTAAATTGAAGCCTGTGTATTCCGCTGTGATGGCCGTTTTTGACCACGGCTTCGGACGATTCTCGTAGTGAATAATCGCAATGATGAATAAGCAAAGGACAAGCCCCACGCCCAATCCGAACGAAAATACTTTCAACAGTCCTCTCCAAACATTTTGTGTGTTCATTTCGACTCCACGACATATTTGAGTTTCAGCTTCGGCAAAGGTTTAATAGACGCCTTAAACGGCTGAAGCGCGATCTTCGGAATCGGACACTGTGACTCATTTCTATGCAGCTTGAACCAATCCTTAAGCGGCTTGCTTCCCCATTCGAAACGAACGTATTTCCCGAATTTGATGTGAGGTATCGGACTGACACAATTAGCTCTAGTGCGATTGCGAATCCAACTCTCAGGAACTTTCCAATTTAACGCCAACTGCTTGCTGTCTATAATCTCAAATCTAAAATTGCCATTTTCCATAAAACCTCCAATGCAAAAAAAACCTAGTTCACTTGGAACTAGAGGGCCACTCCACCATTTGCCCTCAAACAGGGAGTTTGAAAAAAGCAATAAGGCGGGAAGCAATATTTTCGGTCTACCAATCCGCCCTCTTTAAGCGATTCGCTCAGAAACACCCCTGCACTGATTCAGCCGCCTGTTCGTCCGTGCATTGAAGGTACTGAACGCTGCTCTGTACTGATTCATGACCCAACCACAACTTGATTTTCTCGATAGAGACTCCCGCATCAGCCAACTTCCTGCCTGTGTAGTGCTTCGCACAATGAGCATGCCTCTTGTGCTTCGGAATCCCGGCCAGCTCTCCGTACTTCTGACAAAGGAAGTTCAATCCGTATCGGGTCATAGGCCGATTCTCTTTTGCAGAGCACCATCCACTAGGAAACAGACAATCCCCTTCTTTTGTCTCTTTCAGCAATTTCTCAAACACCTGCTTTTCGTTCAGCAGTTCGTTTTTGCTTTCGAGTAGTGGCTGGGTTGTTGCACGACTTCCTTTTAATCGAGCAACCCTCAAGAATCCATCAGCGAAATTCCCGCTAGTTAGACTCACTACTTCACTCGCCCTCAGCCCGTGCAGACTAGCAATCAAGAACATGGCGTAATGGCGATAATTGTGTTCCCGCGCCACGATCAAAAGACGTAACAGTTCATCTTCGGTCCAAGCTGAAAGCTTCGTTCTCATTGATTTAGCCTTCGTTTTTCGATTCTGAGCAACCGTCCATATGGCCGCCACTGCGCCCGATCCGAAAGGCACCGTCCGAATAGAGATAGAAGTGGCAGGAGCCGCTGTACTCCACCCCTCGAACCACTAGTGGCTTATGATTCGCACTGCCTGAAGAGAAAGAGACGTAGATGTGACTGTTATCTGTCGCATTTACCTGTACCGCCCCGAATCGTGTTTGGACTTCCATGTACTCGCTCATTCTTTTCTTCCCGTCTGCCATCGCCTTATGTACTGTATGAATACAGTGTATACTGTACGTTACGATATGTCAACATTTCTTTTATAATGTGTATTGGACTGTTTAAACGGAGCGAACAAATTTCGTATAAGCACTCAATTATGACTGCCTTGAACGACGGGATCGGCTGCTGGGGAGACTTGCGAGCGTTCCAACCCGTTTATATTACGGCAGCCATAAACTAGAAATACAGATTTGACTCCGGTCACATCGCGTTGCGTATATTTACACTGTATATTATAGTGTAAATTTTACGGTATGGTATTATATGGGAAGTGTTAAAGCAACGCTCCCTATTGGCTCTAGCGAAGTTCTAAATCATTGGCAGAGAGTGCGCACTTTATCTAAGAGGAGGTGGAAGCATGAGGAAAACAGGAAAATCAAGAGTCCGGAAATTCTACATTCCAACAGAAATGAGGAAACTTGCCCGGAAAATGCGCCGAAGTGAGCCAGAGGTCGCACATTGGTTGGAGTATGGCGCTCGGTATGTAGATGCAGCAGCCAAATATCAACAGAGCAGAGAGGGAAAGGCACCCAAAAAGGATGACAGCGTTCTTTGGCTGGAACGGCTCTATTTGCTCCCAGACCCGCGTCGATAGTCTTTCAAATCAGAACTGAGAACGGCTCTAGCACTCCGCTAGGGCCTTTTCTTTTTATGATGCTATTAATATCATTCCCGATTCTCGGTATCTCCCGCCTCTATAAAAGACAGATCAGCCCAAACCATCCGTAACGATTCATCCATTGATTGAAGGGCATTGTAGGGCAGAAGAACGCTGGTTTACAGCACTCGTTGGGTATTCCTAATCTCGGGTTAATAGGCACGATTCCGCCCCTGTGAACACAGGATCATCCCGCTCTATACCTGCTGCTAAAACTATAAAACACGATATTAATAAGTATCACTAAACCAAATGGACAGCAGCGTCTTTGGACGTTGGCGTGGGATTGGCTGATAGCCGAATCGGACAGCGATTAGATAGCGGTTTGGTGTGGCCATCGCCCTCTGCCCCCCAATAACCTTTTTTAACCATGACTTGGTCACGGCACTAAGCTTTATACATAAACAATCCAGCCTATCTATCTTTAATGCAACTAGACAAAGCCGGAATACCTGCCCTACCCAAGTCAACTGCACATTTCGTCATATTGTGGAGTGAAGGGAGACTGATTCCAGACGAGTTACAGCTTTTTTGTTTATTACTTAGTACATAGAACAGAGGCGGATTCGTTCTCCCTTCGCCCTGTCTCCCCCGTCTACTTCAATCTGCTTGAATAGTAATAGTACGATTTTGGTTAACCTATAAGGTCCGGATTCGTATCGTATACCCGCTTCTATTCAGACTTCCCTATGCCATATTGTCCCTGTGTTTACAATAGCTTACAGACATGTTGAACAACTAGTCGCTTCCCTCTTTCTGTGCCCGTCTGGCTTCCCGTCTCACCGTCCAACTTATTGATTACAGGGAGAAAAGGAGGTCACTTCCCTAGCAAGAAGGGTGGGTGGGGGGGAGTCTGGTGGGGGTGGAGCTTGTGGAGTTCGCGGCCTAGTCGAACCACAAATGGACCAGCAATCCGACCGTTATGAAGACCTCTCTCACGCTCATTTCTTACCATTCCCTCTCAAAAAGGGTGTCAATAGTCCCGCTGTATAGATGAACACTCTTTAGTCGGTTCCATCTTCTCTGCTCGTTTCATCTATCTACATGGAAATAAGGTGCCAATACACCGGATTTATAGAGCCGATTTCATCTTTTGGTTCCATCGCGATAGCTTATAAGCCATTGGTACTACAGGTGGTTATGCGACGGTGTACTGACATCGATGCTTATGTGTTTCGTCAATCCACTTCTAATTATGACGGACACATTATTGAACTGAGAATCGCCATCCAACTGACCTTCCTGATCACCCTTGTCTCGTTCTCGTTACTCTTATACCCTCTTACGGTCTTCAAAAGCATACTTAATATCATCGATAACTAACAACACTTTATTCCTTTACTTTCTATAAGTTATCTATTGACAAATCGCCCTTCATCGCTTATAATATTATCAGGATGTTAGAAGAGGCGGCGTGCACCTCAGGTTGTCTCTTTCTAATTCATCCTGACAATTGATAGTAAAGTGCTGGCTGATGGTTCTTCCTCACTCAGGGTTATAGGTTCTCGGCACTCCGTCCTTCCAAAACATAACGGGCCGATTCGACTTCATCCTAAACAGAAACAAGCTTTTGGTCTGAAGAGACATTTTTCCACGCAACGAGTAGGTAGTTGATCCTACATTCCAGCAAGCTGGTCTAAAGACAGTTGCTGGATATTTCGCATCCTGCGTCGTGGTCCTCAAACGGCAAAGCCCAAACGGGAACAAAGCTTGGTCAGTACGGGGAGCTATACCGCACGATTGTGCCAAAGGGGCTGCCTAAGGTAGGTCAACAGCAAAGCGATGGATTTACTACCATCCGGAATCAGGTTTCTCTTTTAAATCTGGTCGTTCTAATTGCCAAAGGGAATGGATGCGGTGTGTCCACACGAATAACAGTCAAAATGCTATTTCGTAGCACAGGAATCAAATTCAAGTAAAGGAGCTGATGAATTATTACGAAAACTATCTAGAATATTGCGACAGATTACGAATTCCAGAAAAACACAGAGCCACTCCTGCTGTCTATGAAAAGACGGTTTCAGCCATTCCAGAACACACGCTTGGATGCGGATACGGCAGCATTAACGACGTAGAGTCAACTTCCGACAATCCTCTCTTCAGTCTTTTCAACGAAGATCAAATTCATACCTTCAGTCCTCCTGTAGTTCTTGATGAAGAAATTGTTGAAGTACACATTGCGGAAGAACAGGAGGTATTGTGAAATACGAGGATTATTGCAAGCTCATCGGAGTTGAACCGTTGTCAGACGCTTTACGAGACTTGTACTTGAATACAGCGTTTAGATCGTATCGACATTCATTAGGGAACAAGAAGCAGGCGTATAGAAAGTTGGCAAAGACGGAAGCGGATCGTTCAAGAACGCCCTAGATAATGCACCACCCCTGTTGTCGCGGTTAGGGCGATCACAATGGTTTACTTGACTATTCGGAAGTGTTAGGTTTTTGCAGTGCAACGGAAATGCGCCTTTTGTCCTGCGGAAGCAGTAGAGCAAGGCGGAGAACATGTTTGGGACGATTGGATCAACAAGGCTCTGCCACACACCCACTACTTTGCCCGCAAGCGATATTCCCTAGAATCACCGATCATCGAATACAACGCCGACAGATTAAACGAAAAGCTCCCTGTAGTGTGCAGGAGATGCAACAACGGCTGGATGAGTAAACTCAGTCTCAAGGTAAAGGATCGATTTTCCAGAACCATGCTAGACGGTGATCCTTTTTCGCTTGGTATCAGCGACGCTGCCATTCTCGCCGCGTTTACTTTCATGAAGGCCGTCGTCGTAGATCACAACTCTCCAGATGATTATGAGCGGTTCTTTACCACCGCCGCGAGGGAGAGGTTTGGGACCTCACTAATTCTTCCTCCTCTCCTTAAGCTTTGGTTCGCCGCCTATCGAGGAAAGGCCAGAATGAGTACTCGCGCTAATCTCAGCATTGTTAGTACAGGCACGCCCAGCCCAATTCGCGGAATGGAGTTTCTCAGCTTCAGTTACCTAATCGGCCAACTCACCCTTCAACTTCTTGCGCCACGCTGGAAGGACATTGAGAACAGAGGCAAGCCTTTGCTTTCACTCAATCCTAACGTGCAATGGGAGGAAGCGGCGACTCCTTTTTGGCCCCACAACGGAACTACACTCCCATGGCCTCCGCCAAAGATTTTTGCAGACGAAACAATCCAACTCTTTATCGACCGCTTCAATAACCCTGTCAATCTCTAGAAGTCGACAGGACCTTCCCTTTCACACAAAAGACTGAGGACCAGGACGACATGAACAACGCTACAGAATAAGCATATCATCGTTAGAACGTACTCAGAGAGGCTATGGAGCTCGTGCGAGCCACTTCAATGCCGAGCACACGACTACGGTGTGACTGTGATGATCTGTGTTTGAGTTACACCACCTGAATAAACCGAGACCATCAACTGCGTATTCACAGTTACTGGATTCGTTTGAATGTCGAAACTAACAGTCGAAAGGCCGGTTGTTTCTATCATATACGGCGGGGCCGAGCCCGGTCCATTTACTATTATTTTTACTAAGTCTCCCAAATTGATGGCTCTACTCGTAGTGTAGACGACACCCGATGCTGTTTGACCGCCTTTTATGTTTAGACAAGGCGTACTCGTTGCACAGTTGATTTGGAACGGCTTACTAGCATCAAGCGGTATACTTTCATAGACATACGCCGTAGCAGTCGCATAAACCGTGTTGTGCATTTCACCATGATTCCACCAGTCTGCGCATAGACCCTCAACTCTCGCATTAACGTTGAAGGTCCCCGATCTTTGAGGCGTTTTGATGGTCCCTAGTGGACCGGGTTTGCTGTACGGAGTTGGGAAATATAGTGGCGTAGTACTAGCTGGTGAACTGTCATTCCAGTTTATGATTCCGCTCAACCCATCTATTCTCCATATATCGCACACGGTAAATGCCCCGATCGTCCCATTGAATTCATCTCCATTCCCCAAGATAAGAATACCCGGCGCACCATAGGTAGTCAGAATAAAGTAGTCCGTAGGATAAGGCGGGGTGGATTGTGCAGAGGGTGCCCGGCCGGATTTTGGGGGAAAGCCTTGCGGAATGTTAGTCCAAGCACTCTCGGCGTTTCTTTGCACTGGCGATCTCGGTGGCGGATTCTGTCCGAATATTGACAATGTTAAGGCGAGACAACTCACAGCCAACATGAGGGCTTTCATTCGTCACAACTCCGTTCTGCGTAGGGTTAGCGACACACGTACCCGCAATCGTCTGAGACCTAATAGTTTGAACAGCGGGACCGAGCGACAGGGCCGAACGAAGGGAACCAACTCTAGCACTTCAGCGGACGCATGTTTAACGTGAGTGGATATAACTTGTCAAGCCCAAAAATGGATGGGCTTCTATATTTCACTAATCCATGATCCGTACTGTTTCGGATTCTTGAATTAGCTGCTTCGTTGTCTTTCGATCCGAATACTCTCTTCCGTCAATCCACATTTTTGCAGTGATTACCATCTCTCCTGCTGCAATACCGGCAAACAACGCTCCCTCTCCCGTTTGTTCCCTTGCACAGTCTATGCAATATTCAAACGTGACTAGTCTCTCGGTGCTTCTTGGTGATATAGCGCGTTGGGTCGTATTCTCGTCAAATTTGAAGTACCGATTGCGACTGTCGTTACGCCTGACCTCAATCGGGTATGCAGCAGACCAATGGTGCAGAAGGCCCTTCGGAATGCATAGCTCGCAATTGTAGTTGGTGATTCGATTATTGCTGTTATTGACGACTTCTACGGATAGTTCCCGTATCCAATGATCTTGTTGGATTCCTTTTTTGTCCGATTTCAATTCAACGCGAATGTCAGAACTAACCAGATTCTTCCACGGTGCAAGCCGGTCTGGTAATGCAGCAAGCACATCAGATTCATCTTCAAACGGGATTGGATTCAGATGGAGCAAATCCCGAATTCCTTCGCGTCCCACTGATTCGTGAATAAATGCGATCACAGGAAGAGGTCGCTTTTCGATCCTCTGGATATATGTAGCTATGGCAATTTCCTGTTCAATCCAGACTGATGCCCGAACAAACGTAGAGCTGTTAGGACGAATGATTGTTCCTCTCGGATGAAGGATTGTTATAAACCCGTCGGCATCTCTCAACGCTGAAAGAATGTTGGAATCCAGCCCGTTCAGGTCTTGGACTTGCTCGGCGAAAAACGCGTCTTTGCCAGTAATGCTTTTGACCATCTTCACGACCGTTTTACCCAATGACTTTTCTTCATCAGTGTACTGTCCGCACGACACGAAAATCTTGCCCATCACAACCCACCCATTGCTAGAACTGTGGAAAAGAAGTGGTCGCACAAACGAATCGCCCAGAGTGCGACAACCACAATCACCAAATTCTCCTTCCTTTGTAGCTGTTTGACCAGTGATAATGAGAATTCGTCCTCCAGGAGATCCGCTCCGCACGCATGAAACTTCTCTACCAGAGCCTTGCAATCGCTCTATCGATTGTTGTTGCTGCTATTGGGGTTGCTGGTGGTCATCCGTATCTGGCTTTTCTACTGTTTTCCATTGCGATTGTCGGATTTGCTGAGAGCATATTTAACAGTAGATTCTTGAGAATCCGTCTTCGAGAAGGCATGCTGAGGTTCATTGGCGGATTCTTAATGACTGTCGTCCTCTCAGCGGTTGCCCTCGTTTATCTTCGACCACAGTTCCAACAAAAGTTACGGGTAATGGAACCGAGCCCCAAGGCCACCAATCTGTCCCTAGACCGAAAAGCGGAACCATCTCAACCGCCACTGCCAAAGACGAATACGAATCACAAAGACGAGCGGCGAAAAGGTGCATCCAGCCCAAAAGGCTACTGCGACCCAATGGAGACTTGTGACACACCGACGATTTGCAAGTGGGCTACAGAAATGGCCAACGGTATAGATGCCTTATATCAGCGCTACACAGCCGACCGACAAAGCGTAATTTCGCGGTACCTTAATCTGTCTACAAACGATCAAAATAATGAGGCACATCGCGAAGCGGAATTCTCTATTGCTACGATTACTGATATGGAGTTAAACGATTATCGAAGTAGATACCGATCAAATGCTCGCAAACTTCGTGCAATTTTGGAACAGCGAATCGGCCCTTCGGTGCACGATGAACGTCAAGATGCCTTGTACGATATCCACGATAAAGAAACGACAAGAACGCCGGATGGTCATACTGTCTTTGTCTGGAATCTAGAAATCGAAAATCTCCCGCGAATTGCGAATGACCTCCGTACCCTTGCCTCTCGCGCGATGCAACCGCAATCTGGTCAGAATCAAAGACCATGGATTGGGGTCGTTGCCTTCGGTCTTCTGACTTTCGCCGAAAACGACGATTATCGTGTTCGGTTACAAGTGAAGAATTCGGCCAATGTCCCTGCGTTCAACGTTTGGTATTGGAACAAGTCCCGTCTTGCCAGCGTTAATGATATGCAGCCGTTGAGGAGCAACATGGATGATGGCAAGAAACACGACCAGTTGGGATCAATTCCGCCACAAGCAGACCGAATCGTTACCCTCAGTTGGAAGTGGAATGAATGGAGAAACAATTTCCCCGCCGTGATTTCCGGCCAGGCGTCAATTGCGAATTACGGCGAATTCGTCTATTTGGATTCGCAAGGCCTGGAACACCGAACTCAATTTTGCTTCCACATGAAAGATGGCGGAACACCCAATCAACGACTCGTGCTTTGCGAAACGTTTAATGAACTGAATTGACAGGGATGAGCGTTTTCGGAATGGTGCTGTGATCATGCCATTGATTAAAACACTGGCTTTACCAAAGCTGCCAATTCTCCGAGGTTTGGCTGGTTTTTGCCAGTGATGTGTCGCGCAATAAGTGTGCCGCTTCTCTCCTTGTGGTAGCGAAGCCCAAACATCTCATAAATTTCTTCCAGAACGCGAGACCCTTTCACTTGAACCGCCGGATCAATTGTTGGCTTTCTCCCATACGGAAACAGTCTTGGTTCGTCGCTATTGAGCAAACGCTTCAAAGCTTCATCGATCGCAGACGTTTCCACATTTGCCGTCGTTCCGCCCAGTTTCAATTCGTCTCGAAGCGCATCGCAAATTGCTTCTGGGATGAGCAGGTAGTTTTCAATTTCCAACCTTGGGAGAATCGCAACCTGCAGCGTTCCCAGCGTATTGGGATGTTTCGTATCCTTGATCGTGCGTTGGTCATCATTGCTTCTATCACCATCCACGATGTACATGTGTGGCTGGTCAGCGCGACCGACCGCATTCAGAAGTCTTTCGTATTTTAGAATTGAGGTTTGAATTGCTGTCGAGCCTTTGGGTGCACCTTCTAGAATCGGAAATCCTGTGCGACGCAAGTCGTCGACATATTGTCCATCAGCCTGTAATAAAATCGGTAAAATCTCTCTATCACTCTTTCCCTCAACGATTATGAGCCGATCGTGAAACAATAGATCGGAATTTCGATATCCTAGTTCAAATAAAATTTTCGATATTTCTGGACTCTCTCTCTTTGTTCCGTATGGTTTGCCGGGTGGTGAAACGTACAAGATTCGATCTGGCTCAATGGAATTCATCAGCACCGCGGAATGAGTGCTGATTACATATCGATGATCGGGATTTTCGAGAAGGAAGTCTACCAGTGCGCGCTCAGCAACCGGATGCAAGTACGAATGCGGCTCGTCCATCAGAACTAGCCCTGGTTTTCTGGTTGTTAAAACGAATGTTGCTAAAGTGAGGACCTGCTCAATGCCTGTTCCGCAATTGGCTAACGGAATTCTCTGTCCCGATTTCATTGTAAGAACTAAAGAGACCTGATTGTTGGGTTGGGGCTCCGGATTCACGTGTTTAACCTCCGGGAATACTCTCGTCACAAACTTTTCGATCGCTTCGAAAGCATCTCTATCCCGTCCCATTAGTGTATTCAAGAACTGCGCCAGCGTTTCACCACCTCCGGGCAGCTCGGTTGCCGTCTGAAGCATCTGGTTGTCGGCAACCACACGATGCGGGCTGATTAGCTTTATGTAGGGAAATTCTTCGAGTGCCGCTGTGATCGGATGCCCAGTATCGAAAATAGGCAGGTTATCGTCAAACGTGCGATTCGTAAGTTGAGTCCACGCACCGGCTACAAATTCACTGTTAAAGGTGCCAAGGCTGATCGAATTCCTGTTCGTGACTATCACATCAATTTCTTTTGTTGAGGACATATCGGGAATCTGAAGTGTGCATCGCATAAAACGAAGCTGGGCATTGGGAAGGGCGGTGAATCGCCATCTCGCAACACCAGCCTCATGCATATGCGATAGCCAGTGATTTGGCATTTTGGGGAAACACTTGCCTACGGATTCATCGATAGAACTCAGAACATGCAGTTCGAATGATCGCTGGTTCTCGCGAAAGTACCCGCCTAAATTGACCGGCGTTCCCTTTGGACTAAGCCCTATCGGCAGCGCCTGAAGGGCGCTCATACCGCGCAAAATTGCCGTTTTCCCAGCATTGTTACGGCCCACGAGGAGAGTGATTCCAGGGCGAATCGGGACAAACTGCGAGTCGAAACATGCGAAATCACACAATTCAATACCAATCGTCTTCATGATTTCACTCTAAATTCAAGAGCTCTGTTGTCAATCAATAAGAATATTTTTTGGTAAGGTCACGCTTCGGAATAAGTCAGGCAGCCCTCGCAGAAGCTGTTGAAAACTTGTCCTTGACAGCCGATAGTACGTCGTCTACATTCCCGCGCACGGTTTTCTGAGGGGGAAACTGTTTTGCAGGAGACTGCTGATGCCTCGCTCAGAAACTGACTCCCTTGCTATCGGACCCTCTCACACAAATCAGCGACACTGTCCCCATTCCTTAGAGGGACATATGCCACAGATGTTGTCGTCGAGATTAAAGCAGCTACTTTTCCTCTTAGTGCTGTTGCCTTCATCTTTTCTTACCGCGCAAACCGCAGCCAACAATCCTCTGGTGGACAGCTTTGGAACGGACTCAATAAATCTGGTTACGTTAACACCAACCGTCAATGTTCCTTTACGCTCGAAGGGCGGCCCGATTGCAACACACCTCACCGAAAGTCTCTCCTCTTACTGCTACCAGGGCTCGGTCCTGTCTATCTATTTCATGTATTGCGGAACTACGACCGTAGACAGTGATGCTCTATTCGGTGCGGCGCTCGTTGGGACTGCGGGTCAACCAGCCACTTGCCCCAACGGCACAACCAAAACGACAATGGTAACGAATTTGGCCATTGTCGTCGCAAGCGGACAACAAAAGTACTCGCTACCAGTGAATCTTACTGACGAGGTAGATACTGCTGGATGCATCCCAACTTCATGGACAGACCACACCATTGATGGGAGCGGCCTGACTGCCCACGTATCTGTCTCATCTGGTACAATCACTACGGTAGTTACTACACCTGACGGTCTGACCACTACCCTTTCGGGCGTCGTGACGTCCACCAGTCCGTGGTACAACCCCAACCTTTGGGGCGCTCAAACGATTTCAGACCCCTTTGGCAATAACCTGTCTTTCACTGGCTCTACGCTCACCGATTCGTTGAGTTCGCACCCAGTTTTTGACTTTAGCGCTAATTCGTGGACCGATACGCTAGGGCACACGCAGTCGCTCAGTATTGGAGCCCAGACCGTCGCCAATGGCAATACGACAATCGGGAACAACTGCGCCCGCCCTTCGAACTTCGGCCAGCAACCACCCGCAAGCTACACTTATCCCGATGGAACATCCATAGCAGTAACTCTAGAGTTGGATCCTTCGGGCAGCGGGAAGTCAACCGGGCGCATCGGCTCGTTTACTACGCGTTCAGGAGGAACGATTTCGTACGCATATGGTACGCTCGATTGCAGTGGATTACCAACAACCTTATCACGAACAACCATAGATGGGACGACTACGTACACGCGTATTTCAGGTCCAGCAACAACTGTAGTCGATCCCGGACTGAATAAAACGGTTTATACGTACTCGTCAGGTAGCACATTTCCGAGCGCGACCGTCTTTACCCAAGTTCAGAAATATCAAAACATTGGGACCGTGGCCTCACCGTCGTATAGTCTGCTTACCACTGACGTCTATTGCTATAACGGCAATCAATCTAACTGCTCAACCGCGACCGTTACATATCCCATATCTGAACGTGATGTCTACCACACTATCGGCGCGATGACTACCAGTTCACGAACCAAGACCACCTATGACAACTACGGCAATGTTACTTCAGTGTCCCGATATGACTTCGGCGGCAGTTCTCCAACAGCAACAACCACCACCTATTACGGAACATGGACAGGCTCGCTACCGTGCTCTGCTGTCGGTAGCGGTATAGTCAGTTTGCCTTGCGATATTGTGGAGACCGATGGTGCCGGGCATACTATCGCAGAGAAGCGACTAACTTACAATGGCAGCGGTTTTCTCACGAGTAGCAGCATTTGGACTGGCACCACTTGGTTAACTGTAACGTATACGCCGAACTCAAACGGCACCATCGCATCATCGACAGATCCCAATGGGCTTTTACGCACTTTTGGTTATGCCGCGACCGCTGCGGGCGGCTGTAACGGCCTACTCGAGACTTCCCGCTCACTTCATGTAGCGACGAACGACATATTAACCGAGGCCAAGACTTGGGATTGCGAAGGCCCTCTGGTCCTGTCCACCACGGATGTCAATAACAATCCGACAGCCCGTTCTTATGATGCACTATTTCGCCAATCGTCGTTCACTGACCCGTTACTCTTGCAGACGACGACAACCTATACGGCAACATCCGTCACGACTTCCAACTCTTTCGCATCGTCTGTCAGCAACGTTACGACCACCCGTGACGCTATAGGAAGACAGATCCGTACACAGAAACAACAAGCACCTAGCTCGACCAATTATGACACTGTGTCGAACTCCTATGGCTTCAATGGTACGCAGTGGCAGGTCGGCACAAGTGTGCCTTGTGTTCAAACGGTCGGCACGCCATGTGCTAACAACTTTGCACAATCGACAGTTGATTTGCTGGGGCGCGCGATTCAATCTGTCGACACAAACGGAAGTGGTGCAACCTCCTATGTATACTCTAAGAACGACGTCCTGATGACCATCGGCCCGGCTCCAGCAGGCGAGCATACCCAGAGCAAGCAGACCGAATACGACGGACTGGGGCGAGTGAAGTCCCTGTGTCAGATTCTCGTCACCGGTGGTTCGTCCTGCGGTCAGGCAACTGCCGCCTCAGGTTATCTGACCTCATATACCTACAATACATTTGCGGGTGGGACGTCCACGACTCTGACACGGGGCTCACAAACGAGGACTTTTACCTATGATGCCATTGGGCGCATGGTTTCGGAGAGTCAACCTGAGATCGGAGTCATTACATACGCCTACGACTCCGCAACTGGCACAACGTGCAACTCGAACTCACCCGGGGATCTGATCAAGCGGACCAACCCAGATGGTAGTTGGATCTGTTACAACTACGATTTTATGCACAGGGTGACCGACGTCGGCATAAGTTCAGGCGGCATTGGAGGATGTCGACGTCTCCGCTACGACAACACTACCGGGGTACTCGGCTCAGTCCCAAGTGGTGTCACGGTGAGCAATGGCCTTGGTCGGCTGGTGGAGGCTGAGACCGACAGCTGCGCTTACCCAATTACTCAGTCATCCCAAACGTCGGACGAGTGGTTTAGCTATGACGCGGATGGTCGCCTCACTGACGTTTTCGAGTCTACCCCACACTCAGGAGGTTATTACCACACAACAGCCGCGTACTGGCCTAATGGAGCATTACACTCTTTGAGTGGCGTGCCTGGGTATCCCTCGATGACTTATGGCGTCGATGGCGAAGGCCGACTGAGCTCTGCGATGTCCGGCACGACAAAGGTCGTTTGCGATACAACTTGCTCCCCTCTAAGCACAACCTATAGTGCCGCTAATCTTCCCCTCATTATAAACATCGGCGGCACCGGAGCTAATGGCAGTGGTGACAATGATACCTACTCATATGATACGTCCGGTCGAATGCAGAACTATTCATTTACGGTTGGAGCGGCACGTTTATCAATCTCTGGAGCTTTAACGTGGAATCCTAACGGTTCGTTGCGACAACTCGCAATAACGGATGGCTTTAATGCAGGTGGCACACAGACTTGCGTGTTCGGTACAGCGACCACGATGGGGTACGATGACCTTGGACGGCTCGTAAATGTCAGTTGCAATTCCGGGTCGATTTGGCAACAGACGTTCAGCTACGATCAATACGACAACGTTACAAAAACGGGCAGCATATCATGGGCATGTACATCATGCTATGACGCGACTACTAACCACTACAACGCAACCCTGTCTTCGCTAATAAGCTACGATACTAATGGAAACCTTCTTAACGATACCTTTCACCAATATACGTGGGACTTGTATGGAAAGCCGATCAAGATATTGCCGGCGACCGGCACTGGCAATTGTGGAGCCTCCGGAATCACATGTGTCACGTACGATGCCCAAGGACGTGCAGTTGAGAAACAAGTCGGGAGTGTCTATACCCAGATTTTGTATAGTCCGATAGGTAAGACGGCGGCCATGGCTGGTCAGACTGCAAGCGGAGCCTACTTTCCTCTACCTGGTGGAGCAACTTACCGCCAGACTGGCAGCACAGGAGGAAACCACTATTTCTGGCACAAAGACTGGTTGGGAACAGTCCGTCTTGCAACTACTCTCGGAAACAGGAGTTCTAACTTCGATCGTGCCTTTGCACCTTACGGCGAGGTATATGCTGATTTTGGAAGTACAAGCGATGTCGATTTCACCGGTGACACACAGGATATTGTCGTCGGAACTTTTGATACGGACAACCGAGAGTTAAATGCGACGGAAGGGCGATGGATTTCTCCCGACTCGGCAAGAGCTGGCTGGAACTTATATGCCTATTCGACTAATCCCAACAGCGCGATTGATCCTCGCGGGCTACAAGATTTTAGCTATTCCTTAGGATCTTTGCACGTTTGTGGTGGGTTCCAAGGAAGTTGCTTGAATGGTTCCCAGGGACAAGCGGGAAGTGACAATTGGATAACTATTAAATATGTCCAAGATATGTATGCATACTTGGAATCAAGAAAAGACCCGCTGGCAAGGATAATGGATGACTTAAACAAGGTGGCACTCGCACCCTTCCGGCCGGTTTTGCAGGCGACCCCATGGACTGCTTACAATGTTGCTTACGCGGCACTCTCCACTCAGAATTTTTCTCGCCAAGTTGGAGACGCGGCAGTAACCGAATGGAAACTTGGCACCGACACGATTTATGATACTTTTTTCCGCGGTCCCGTACAGCTGTTCCAGGACGCCTATAATGGCATATGCGGTGCAGATGGTGTTGCATGCGCCACGGCACCTGGCGGGGCCATTCCGGTCGCAGTGGAAGAAGAAGCGGCACCCATTGCGATTGGACTAAAGGATACTCTCGACGACTTCGCGGCAGGAAAGGGCGCTACAACTTGGAAGTCTTTTAAGGATGTCGTTGACTGGCGACCTGAGATGCTGAAAGCCTTTCTCGATCCAAAGCGTCCGATTTTTGTTAATCTCGATGGGCCTGTCCAAGTCTGGCAGGGTATACAGCGATCGGCTGCTGGAGTAGGCGGCGGTATGGACTGGGAACTCTACCAGATTTATCAGAGGCCCCAAATTTGGGATAAGATAACGTGGTTTTCGAATGGCGCAGTTACGGAGAATCCATTTAAATGAAGGCAAGTTTTGAAAGACGATCCTTTAAGGTTTGGGAATACAAAGTCAGCCATGGAATGTTACTTGTTCGCAGTCCCAAGAATTTACCTGCGCCAGAACGAAATATCGATATCATGCTTGCCGGAATTGATTATTTTGATCTCCCAGGGTCGTGCAAAACGCTTGAGCTCGACGACGCTTCCGCCGAGGATGTGGCTTTTGTCGAGGACCGATTAGGCAAACGTGTCGCAGCTAAGAATATCTTCGTGTTCATTTGCGACTCGCGACGACATGTCGTTGTCGCCGCCGGGATTAAAGTAGCTGAAACGGAAATGGACCTTTTTCAAAGTCCCTTTGATCAGACAGGCTCTCAAGGGAGCGGTTAGTTGCCAGCCACCGTCTGAAAGAGGGCCTTGTGTTTTGGATGGTGATGATTTCAAGTGCTGCTATTTCCCACATCCCCGATGTCAAGGATATAAGGATTGGCCCAAAAGCCCCGTCATTGCCTGCTCAAGATCCACCAATCTAAAGACGAAAAATCAGACTGGACACGTGATTCCCGCGCACTGCACGGGAGAGATGGCATTATGCTAGCGTCCGGAATTTGAAATTCACTTTTTCTCGGTTCCGTGCCAAGAAGATAAGCCGTACATCCCAACTTCGCCTGGTGCTCCACCGCCAACGGGAACCAAGGCAATATTTTCTGCCTTGTGTACGAGAAGGTCCAATCCTGTATCCATTTCAGCGTGATGAGTTCTTTCGCACCGGGCATTTTCCATTTCGTCTTAGCGTTGAACACGTAGTAATCCTTCGCAGGAACAGGCGTCAAGCAGTTGTCCGCTTTGCTGTTGCAGAAAAGTTCGTATTCTCAATTGTCGTTTCGAACGATGACGGTCTTCACGTCGCGATGACCTGCCCTCGAAAAACTCAGCCAGCTAGAATTGGGGACTCACGTTTACGGTAGGGAATGCGACGGAGTGGTAGTCGCTGGATCTTTAAGCGATTCAAGGCCGCCATTGACCAGCTTTTTCCTCTGCTTCTTGCAGTGTACTCAGTGGAGGAAAGTGTTGGGCCTTGATTCCTTCTTCCACCTTCTGGACGAGTTCTAGGTTGTCGATTATGAAATCCGTGAACAAGCGTGCCGCCACTTCGGGATGATCTTTGCCAAGCGGCGCCAAATCATTGCATCGATCCCAAATCGCCCGAAGCAACGCACTAGTCTCCCGTTTGGCCTTGGTGTTCGTGTCAGCGTTGTCGGAAATGGTAAACATACAGAAGCATCGGCCCTCTGACACGCGGATTGGAACTTCTTGCCAGCTATGATGAATACCAGTCTCGTGCATCAATTGACGAACAAATGCGTTCATGTCGAACGGAAAAAGATAATCTCCCGGCATTTTGTAGTCCTTGTTCTCGACGAAGCTGAGCGGGAAGGTCGAAGCGATACGAAACACGGCAGGTTCAAGCTCATCCCCATGCTTCCACGGGCTAATCATGCGACCATCATCGTAATGAACCAACGTATCAATCATACTGCAACGTGATCCCACATCGTCAACATCTGCACCGTCGCTGCACACCGCTCTCCGAGCAGTCAGCCATTCGCAGCCATTGGCTCTTACTCTGCTGTGAGTGCGGTCGTACTCCCAAGTTTTTCGGATGTCTTCAGGATCGACTGACGGAATCGGTTCTCCGTCAGTGTACGTTTTGAACTTGATTTCGCTGTTGTTTGCGTCCATCATGGCACCCCTCAGCAAGAACAAGCTAAGCCAGAGTGTGCGAAAGCGCAACACCAATACCCTTTTCGTTTCCTGTGCCTGCTCGTAAGCCCAGTCGAGCGTTAAAATCAGTCGCATGGCACGCGGAAAAGATGTCCGAGATTCGAAGGGAAATCCCGTTGAGGGCAGCGGCGAAAAAGAAGTCGTTGCCATGATGTTCGTCATGGTCGAACAAGCACCGGGAGCGTACAGGCTGCGATTCGTGCAGAACGAAGAGTTATTAAAAGAACTTCGACAAAACAGTGTCCTCCAAGAGTTCCTGAAAGACGCAGACGAACTATACGCAGACTTTCGCAGCCGCATCGATAACGCAGAGGGATCAAAGCGTCCTAATTGAATTCTCCCGGTCGGCGTCTCGTCCGCTCGTGCAGAGCCGGTAAAGTATTAGTCGATCTGTCGCTTGTGAGGGAAAATCCCCACTCCTTCAACCTCACCATAAAGAAATTCCAGTCGCACTTCTAAGGACACGGTTCTTGCATGTGATAGATTTATCGATCCGCTTTGCTGTTAGGAGCGACCGATGCCGGAACAAAAGAAAGAAGGCTCATCTGACTCTTCCTCCAAGGCGGTGACAATCGCTGTCATTGCTGCTATTGCGACTGTCTTAGCTGCATCTCTACCAGTTTTGATAACACATCTTTTCGACCATCCTTCGGTTCCTCCAGAGAAGACGACAGTGGGCAACAGGCCATCCAGTCCTCTTCCACAGGCTGTCGAGCGGACGTCGCCGATTTCGCCTCCATCACACTCTTCCACGAAAGATGTCAATCCACCACCCTCAAACACTCAACAGATTAAGACTCACCGCCATCTAGCAAATGAGTACAAAAGGTCTGGTAATACAAAACAAGCAATAGCTGAATTGGAGAAGGTCGCTTCGCTGAGTGGTGATGCTAATGCATATGTTTGCTTAGCTCAGGCATATGTCTCCACGACACTGGACCTTAATCGCGCGATTGTCGAATACAAAAAGGCTATTAAAGCGCCAAATAGTACCCCAGAGATGCGCAATCTGCTCGAACTAGCGAACGAAAACAAGGACAATGTGCAGCAGGCGCTACAAAAAGTCACCGTTTCGCCTAACGATCCTGAGGCACATCGTCAGCTAATACGAGTAGCCGAGAGCATCAAACCTTTGGGAACGGACGATTGGATTGACAGCGAAAACGAAAAACTTTTTGAGTTGACCCATGACGAGCACGACACTACTGCATACAAATTTTTTCGTCGCAAAGATTATCCAGACAAGACCCCTGATAGCGATTGCCCTACTTTAAGTAGACTCAACTGATCTGCACGAAGCATACACAGGTACCTCTGATTCATAAATATGCGTTCCACTAAAAGCCGTGCTGCCTCTCTAGACTATCGAGCCAAACGCGAATCTCAATCGAGACTAAAAAAACAGGAAGGGTTTTCAATAGGAAACAAAACTTTCCAGAAATCAATCGGCGATTTGAACGAACGCTGTGCTTCCTCGATATGCCACAATTCCACGACAAACGGATTGATCAGAGAAGGAACAGAATCGACCGACATGATTTGCCCCTTCTTGTCAAAATTGGCATTGACCATTAATCGAGATAACAACGTTTCCGGTCGTGTGAGACAGGAACAGAATCGTCGGCAATCGATCAACTCGTTTGGGGAGAGTTTCAAACCGCCTCCTGTCTCGATCATGACTCCTCCCCCGCATATCTTTTGACCAAATAAGCAGGAGCCTTTTTCTGACGTTTTATCGGCGCGACTCTCACGATTGTTTCGGTCGGTTTGATGGTCAAACTAGCTTCTAAACACGCTTCCAAATGTTCTATTTTTGGTCTTTCGTTTTTTCTCATAAATTCCTCTAAAAAGGGGGTTCTTGGGGCACGTATGGCCTACGACTCATACGTGGCATCTTGGGGCTAATTTCATGCAACACACCCCCTAAAAGTGTCAACCGTGTGGCACTCCACAGAAAACGCCAAATGCCTATTCATTAGCTGACCCCTAAAAATGACCCCCAAAAGTCTGATTCCCTTTTTCCCGATCTATACGGCACGGTTCTTCTCGCCCGAATCGCCTTCGACCATTGCCGGAATTGTGACCTGATGCTTGGCGTAATACAACGCTCTGCCTCTACAAGCCTTACTGCAAAACTTGTCTCTCTCGTCCTTACATGGGGCAGGTTTTTTGTGCTTTGCAAACATACATTTAGCCTTCAAGTCGCAGTACTTGCATTCCACCGCTTGTTTAGCCTTGACGGTTCGTTTGACCGGATTCAGCCTGTATTCGCCCCACGTCTCCTCTAATTTGTGCAGCAGTTTCTCCTCACTCATCAGAGCCTCATCTGGAGAAAGTTCACTGAGAAAAAGCAATTGACCAATGCTCGTAGGGGTCCAATTGTGGGAAAGAGAATGCATCAGCTTGTGTGCTCTCTTCGACAACATCTCTTTCCATTGACCGTCTGTCAATTTCCCGTTGAATCGCTTTCCTTCAATGACGGACACGCTGATTATCGGCGCATCCTTTACGCAACGCTTGATTACTTCCTTCAGACTATGAAAGTCCTTCCACAATTGAGAGAATTGCGATATGAATAGTTCTCGATTCTTCTTCTCTAGTTCATCCATCTCAGTTTTTGATTGAAAATACGCTACAGCTTTCGCACTCATTTTTGTTTTCGGTTTAAGTTTGTCCTGTTTAACTGCTTCTCTTGCTTCGTCTGTAATCTTCATTTTTCCTTTCTAGTAAGCACGGGCTGGCCTACCTTTCGCGGCCTTATACCCTTCCCGCCCATGCCTCGTCCCTACATCAATTGATTCGTCGTCGCATTCAAACTCGGGGATAAACTCAATTTCAGTTTCCTGCTCATTTATTTCCTCAGACGGATAGAGGCGACTCTCCAAGAGCGTCACCGTTCCGGTTCCGAGTTTCGGAAATATGCAGGTCGCACATGGCAGCTCTGCAATCACCTTTTGCCCGACAACGACTCCGACTCCGTGCATCGGATGAAATACTCGATCACGAATTGAGAATCTGAACTCATTTTTGTCTGCTTCGTTCATTGTTTCTTTAACCATTTCCCTCCATTCCTTTTGTTCCTTTGTTGTTGCTTTCGTGTTGCCCATCGGGTATTTCCTTTTTCGTAATTCCCGTCGTTATCAATCCTGTCTATCGTGTGTTTTTTGCTTGGGCGCGAACCCACCGCCTGATAGAAATCTAGGAAGGAATTGAATAGGAATTTGATTCCGCGTCCGCCGTAATCCGCCCATTGTCGCCCCTTCTTATAGTTGCAACGCTGTTTCGCGGCGCAATAGGCAATGTATTCAGGTCGATAGCGGAATCCGTGTCTGAACCCGATCAGACAGCCGCAACTTTTAGTATCGCCAGATCGGAGGGAAGCGCTACGAACTACCGTTGTTCTCCCACAATCGCATTTACAGCGCCAATGGACTTTGTTGTCCGATGTATTGTCGGCTCTTTTGATGACTCGCAACTTTCCGAACTTCTGATTTGTGAGGTTTATTGCATGTTGCACTGGCCCTCAGCTTTCATCAGATTTTCTTGCTTCTTTCCACTCGCTTCCCACATCTCCTTTGCTCTTTTCGCTTTAAACGCTTTTTGAGCGCGAATCAGGAACCACACTTCTCTTTCAGAAAAGGTGTCAACGTATACGCGGACTACCTCTTGACTGACCTCGTACTTATTGACTTCAGTTCGCGGTATTTCGAATCTGGTGTTAAAGTTTCGCGCTTCGATTACCGTGAATCGAACAACCGACGGATTCGGCTGTACCCAATCACGCAAAGCCAATCCCAAAGGGTGAAGAATTATTGCCGTTTGTGTTTTCATTATTGACTTCCTTTCTCGCTCGACAAGTCCTTGAATGTTGCGTAGCTCGCGGGGACTATTACAGCGTCTTTTTCTTGCTGCATTTCGCGGAACGCTTTCGCATCCTCAGCCATCTCGGTCATTCTCAATGCCGCTCGTTGCTCTGCTTGTTGTTCTACAGTTCTCTGCAACTGTTTAACTTTTTCGGGATGTTGGTCGGCGAACAGCCTCAGTTGCTCTAACGTCATTCTGTTCTTTTGCACATAGCTCCATACAAGCTTCTTGAATCTTCCTCGCTTCTTCCCTGTCAATATTTTCATCGTCACCACCGTGTCCTTAGTTCCGTTGGTCGGGATCAGATCGACCATTACCAACAGGTCGCTAAACCAATTGACGTAATATTCAAGCTCTGCTTTCTTGGGCTTTGGCGGTTTGTAATCCGGGTCGTCTATCGCATAACGAACGCCTCCCCACGGAACGTCTAGACGTGGCGCACATTCTGGCGCACACAAATCTGCTCGATCAGCTTTCCAAACCGGATCAGACCCCGTAACGACCCAAGCTTTGTCTGTGTAGGTGTAGCCGCTTTCTGGGTTCTCCCACATCGGGATACGTGGAGATGTACGGCGGTGGCCGTTCGTATGAACGCCCTCGGATCGCGTGTAGTTAAACTGGTTGGTTTCGCTGAAGTCTTGGTAGCGATTGTGCGAGTACGTGCCTTCACGCGCCAGTGAAACCAAATGGCCGCCGATTGTGAAGGTACCTTCTGGCGAACCAAAAGCACTATCCAGAATCAGGCCGTAGAGATATTTCTGCGCCGATTCAGGTCCATGATCGTTGAATTGTCTTTTGATTTTCTTTAGCGGGAGGGTGCTTCGGTCGCTGTAAGGCAGCGAGTTGATGTATTGGTTTTTAAATTCTTGCCACTTCAATTGTCCTCATTTCTCGGCCCGAAGAGGGCCGTAAATTCATCCTGTTCACGGACGCTGCCGGACGAGGATGGTACTTTTTCTCAGACTACACTGGATATAAATGCAGTCTGAAGGCAAAGTGAAGCCTCTTTTCTGATTCAGATTCGCGTTGCCATGCTTTTATCGTCAGATTGCCACGAACAGCATTCCCGACAACAAGGTTTTCCGTTTTCTAGACGATAGTTGGCCGCGCTGGTACAGGCACATCGCTCCGCTCTATCGTATCCGCATATCCAGCAATACCAGTTCCCGCCAATTGGGAAACTGTGCCGCCTTTCTTCAGCCTTACCGCATTCACAACAGGAAATGAGGCGTTGATCGTCCGAATCAATTTGTTTGGATTTATCCTGCTGTTCTGCTTCTCCGTCTGAACTGGTCTGAAGTTCCGGACAGGATGGCTGTTTTGCTTCTTCGATAGCTCGTCCGCACTGGTGCAGCATGTAATCACTATCTATATAACTACTATCCGTATTACTATATATACTATCTATATTATCTATAGATACAGGTATATTGTTATGTATATATGTATCATGCTGCACTGGTGCGGACGGAAGAATCGTATTATTTACGCTTTCATTCGCACCTATGCAGACGGACAGAGCATTTGTGGATTTGTCGTCCGCACCTATGCGGACGCTAGTCGATGCTTGTGCGGGCGACAAGGTGTCGAATTTCCTGTTGATGGCACAATCGAGTTTCGAATTCACGGCGCTCACACAGTCCTGACAATCATCCCGGAGGCTGTGTGGGACCACACGCAAATTATTCGGCTCCCATTTCGTCTGAGCAGGAATAGCTATGAGCCAGCCCTTCTTTTCTAGAGCTTTTATGGTTCTATAGATTTTATCTTCTGAGACAGCGGGAAAATACGCAGCAATGCCCCGGTAGCCTATAGATTGGGCCTTTTTCTCATTTACAAGAAATTGGTAGATGGCCAATTCATCTGGAGTTAGATGGTATTGGATGCTGCATTCTGTGATCTTCGTGATTGTACGTCTTACAAGGGGTCGTGGAGAACTAGGTTTTTGAGGTGGTTTATTGTCGTGCATCGTGCGCCTCTAAACACTTAGGCGCATCGAAGAATGAGATTGAAAATGAATTTATCATCGCTTTTGCCTTTCTATTCATCGCCTAAGAACACATAGGCCCGAACAGGAATTCATCAGGCGTGAGCTACCCGTTCGATCCTGAAGAAATGCCAGTTCCGAGCCGATGCGAAGGCAATGATGAATGGAGAATTATTTGGAAGTTCCGAAAGGAAAGACCTAGCGGGTTCTGCCTAAAACTCTACCAGACTATAGTATACCAGTTACGCGACAAGATGTCAACATGTATTTTGAGGTGTAAGCACAATATTTTCTATTGTTTATTCGACGTTGCCCGCCTCCCCATTATAGTGTAATCGCGCCTTAAAATGGTAGTATCTCTCGTGTTTTCAACAGCTTATATCCAATGAGCGCTACCATCAAAACGCAGGTAGCTGTTGGCCGACCTATGTTCTTGATAATACGGTAGTTAATGCCATTTTTAAACTTTTATTCCCTATAGTGGGAGAGGAAATAAAGAAAGGAAATTCAATGGCGATCAGTATTAACAACACACAGCTAGGAAGTTCAAACGCCTATGGCTCCAATTCCGGGAGTGCAGGTTCGCATACTGGAGAATGGTTCCCGTTGGTTCATTCGAGACAGCAAGTCAGTTTGTCTTTGCTTGCCGGGGATACGGTGCTTTGGGTTCTCGGAGCGAAAGGCCCCGGTACCGGGAACATCGTCGTCGCGAATGCCACAACGGGCGATTCGATCATTTACGTCGGCCCAAAAGGTTCATATGTCGGCCCTGCTCCCGACGTACGAGTCGATGGAGACGGTGGATTGGGTTTGCTCGCCGGGAGCTACACAGGCAGCGCAAAAACGGTATCCCTATTGGGCAGTGCTTCCGACACCTGCCAAACACCGAATTTCGAGTACGTAGATTCGGACGATTACACCGCCGTGCTGCTCCTGCAAGCTAACGGACTAATTTAGAAAGGAATAGATGGGAAAGACGTATACAAGCGAAGAAATTTTAAACATGAACGAACATCAGCTTCAAACAATCCGCGATTCAAACGTGATTGACGAAGCCAACAATAATCTAAGTTCAGCGGCGCACGCAAAATTGTTCTTCCCGAAGGCAGTCGCCGTGAAGAAACAAGCCGTCGGACCCGCAATCGAATTCAATGATCCGCAGATCGAGAAGAATGCAGAAGGAGCGTTAAATGCTGACGATTCAAATCTTCTACAGAGTGCGTTGAAAGAAAACACGACTGATGAAGACTATGAAGTTCTACAGCAGATGGCATCATCTGGCGACCAACAAAGCCGTGCGCTGTTGGATCAGAAAAATGCACAGGTAGTTCAAGCAGCCGCGACGTTCATTAACAACACGCCTAGTTACGTGAAATGCGTACACAATAAAAACGTAATCACTCAATACATGATCAAGTACGGACTGAACCCAACGGTTCAGAATTTTGAGTTGGTTTTCAACATTTTGGTTCAACGTGGCGCATTGTATACCCAAGACTGGGTTCAGAAGAAAACGAAACAGGCGCAGTTTGGTGGAATGACAGATGAAGAAGTGAAACATCTCTCTGCCGACGAGTACGCGCAAAGGCTCAAGATGAGTCGAAGCGACAGATTTTAGTAAACAATCTAAATAGAAAGGAACAATGACTGTAGAAAACAACAACAATAAAAAATCAAATTTAGTACCCGCAAATACGCCGCTTCCAATGAGCGATCAGGATTTGCTTTACGCTGACACGGATTCGTTAACAACTGAACAATTAGAACGTCGCCTCCGCATTCTTGACTTAAAAATTCGAGAGGCCAGCTATAAATCAGCCCTTCGTGGATTGCACGTAGACGAAAATAAAGAAAAAGATAAGGAAGCAGCCTACAAAGATCGTGGCCGTGCAATTGCCGACAAGGACAATGCACAAAAGCAAGCACAAGAACGCTGCACACACAGAAAAGGCGGAAATGGTTTAGACGGAGTGGTCAGCGGTCAGGGTGATGATGCCCAATTCTCGGTAATCAAACACAGAATGTTGTGGGGCGATGTTTGGGTTCATTGCACGCGTTGCGGAAGAGACTGGAAACCACCGCTGAAGCGTGATCACACGGCGAATGGAAAGTTTAACGAGACTTCATATCAGATCGCGTACAAGGAATACCAGCAGGCTTTGGCCTTCCCTACCCGTAACCAGATGAGTAGTTCGGGACAGTTCCAGTTCACCCCGACACAGCCCGGAGTTGATGCGAAAGAAACAATTCGTGAACTGATGAACGATTCCACTTTGATGTAGGCCATGAATATCGAATGTACGCATTGTGGCCTCCAAGTGCACAAAGATAAATTGAGCGCCGGATGGAAGAGAGTGACGGACCTCTTTTCGTTTGAGAGTTCCGTCCTCTGCCCATCTTGCTATTTGCTGGCGATGCAGTCTCCCGCTCTGCAAGACAGAGCATCGCTCGTTGCCATGAAGAAAAGGCTTTAGATCGCAGAAAGGAATGTTTGTCACGAATCGCCACTATCACATTTGCGCTAGACGTTTTTGATGACGCCTCCTTCCGCCTGAGACATGACGATTTGCACGTCTGCTCTGGCACTCCTACCGAGATTGCACAAAGTCTTTCTGAATGGGCAGATGCAATCATCTTTGACCACCATCTGAATCGACCGACAGCAACAATTGACCATGCTCCGGAAGGCAAGGACTTCGCTTTTCTGAAGGACTCCGTGACGGGAGAAAAGTTGTTTTTCCATCGGTCCCAATCTCGGTCGGGATGGCCGTTACCGATTGGGACGGAAGTCACGTATCACAAGGAAAAGCATCCGAAAGGAACAAGAGCGAGGGACGTAGTGACGGTCAAAGATGCGTTGTTGATGAATTCGAAAGGAGAAAATGACTGAAGAACTATCAAGATTAATTATTGTTGTTGCAGAATTGAACAAGAAAATAGAAAGGCTAGAAGCACGGATTGCTGAGCTGGATTCCGCTTGCGTGTTCCTGCTTTCCGAATTGCGAATGGAATCGGCTTTTCGATTCGACAAAATTGAAGCCGAATATCGATCGTTGGCTCGTGGGACTCAAGAAGGATTCATCCGCACCGATTACGAATTGACCGGATTGAAGATGTTGAACGGATATGACGAAGCAGGTCATGCACTGAACAACAGCGACAATCCCGCACTCAAAGAGACAGATAAGCAGTGACAGAAAGGAAAAATGATTTTAGGAATTATCACGATTTTAAATATCGCCATATGCGTAATCGCAGTGCAGCTGACAGGAAGCAAGTTGGCAAAGACATTGACGGCAGCAAAAGCAGCACAATTAGCCGCACAGCAAGCTGAAACATCGGCTCAAACGGCAGAGACATTTGCAGACGCTTCTCAGTCATCTGCATACGCTTGCCAATTTCACACTGAAGACGTGAAAGAACAGATCAAACACGTTCGTGCGTGCTGCACTGTAAAGAAGATTTAGATGAGCAGGGCAAACATTGTCGCAAAGACGCCAACACCAAATGGCGGTCTGGCAGTCACATTTCACTTAAAGGATGGCACACTCAGAACGTATTACTACGATGAATCAGCAGCGTTGCCAATCATTGCCGGAGCCGACCCAAAGGATCTTGATGGGACACGATTGAACACCGGGAACGGTATTCCGACGCTACAGCTAATTCTCATGATTTTGGAAGCTTTGGGAATTCTGTAGAAATAGATTTAGAAAGTTCTGCCCCGTAGTTCTCCTAAACCAGCAGGCGGGGAGGGGCAGAGGGTTGAGAACACCCTTCATTTGCCCCGCCTGACTTCTTTTCTCGCAATTCTGTCATTGGTACACGTCCGAATGGCATCCTCCGTTATAGAGACGAGAACAATCGGCCCTGCGGTTCGGATGCCTGCGAGGGTTCGGAGCACGAAGTGAATCTATTTGTCGTCGACTTCGATGGACCACGCAGCACTGTAGTCGGTTACATCGGGACCGGAGAGATGGCGTCTGCCAACCCCCGGCTCGGGGTCCCACAGCTCTCCGCCCTTTACTACAACCGGACCACCCGGAGCGACCTGATAGATTAGCTTTGTTTGGACCGTCGCATGATGTGAAGTCGTGTACAGAATGGGTAGGTCGTGATCCAGCGCGTCTGCTGCATCCTCCGGTGTCTCTACGAGCGTCGCAACTGACCTGAATTGATTTCCGTTATCATCCGTATAGACCCGATTCAGCTTTTGTTCGAAGTGAATGAAATCGCCACCCGGTACGTTCACAAGACTCCCGTAGTTCTGAAGCACGATGCTTTCTTGTGAGATTGGATGTCCTGCATCTGTGTAAATCATGGACAGTGAAGCGGCCCAGCACCAGAAGGGCATCTTCTGTGGCTGTGGCTCTGGCGTCTTAGCCACTTGCGTGTCTGGATCAACGCTGACGGTGCATTGCTTCAGGCCCGGATACATCGGGTTGTAAACGCTAGTGCAGGACTTCCGCGCATGGGCGGGGACTGCTGCGAAGAGTATGAGTGCTGTCGCAGTGACCAACACAAAGGAATTTTCTGTCTGCACCTTCAACATGGCCCTAGAGTGTCTCCTTGACGAAAGAATTTTGAAATTTGGGAGAAGAGAAGTATCGTCGCACGGAGATTTTCTGCAAATAGCCAGAAGGTGCCAGATTTTCCGGTGATGCTGTGGAACCCTAATTTTGAGGGCGTTACTCTTGTGCTCTCTCAGCCTTTAATTTTTCGTACTCTCGTTCCAGAGTATCGATGACGTGCTTTGGTTCCTTTTTGCGTCGTGCCCAACGTAGTTCAGCCCTTTTTGATATTAACGGGTCTTTTTGTCCTTCAACTTCGTTTAATGCGTCCAACGCTTTCTTTGCTTTCCGCAAGTCACTTTCAAAGCGGGATCGGATTTCAAACACGACCCGCTCCTTATCATCCGCATCGAGTTGCTCGCCGTTCAGATACCGGATGACGTTTTCCAATTTATAAATTTGACTTTCTAGTGCGAGTCGCGGCTCTTCGAGTGACACAGTTTACCTCATGTTTATTTTTATGTTTACTGTACAAGTTAAAATGTACTTCGTCAAGGACCATGGTATAATTACCGTACTTGCGGCCTTTTTTGATTGTCGTCAAAGACTCTATCAATTCTTCGCATGATCCGTTCGGACCACCGCACGGCAGCGGCTATCAGCGATTCGCTACCGATGAAAGGGTCTGGTTTCGAACAATTCATCTGTGGTCTTAACGTGAACGGGCAAAAATGGACGATTGCTCCTAGTTGTCTCGAACGAATTGCTTTAGCTCCTTCAGAAAATCGCGGTTGTCACTCTTCAAAAACATCTTTGAAACCGGGGTGTCGCTCCTTGATACGCGCTCAATCCCAGTCTCGCGCCGAACCGGATATGAAAATCGTCCTTCCCCATCACTCACTCCCACTGCTAAGCACGCTTGAGACACTACGATCACGAGGCAGATTTTGTCTCGACGCTCTCCAATCTCAATCTGACGGAACGAGACGATCTCCCGATCGTATTCCAGAAAACTAGCAAGCACATCGGTTGCGATTTTTAAGCGGTGTTCCAGCTCTCGGCCATCGCCAATACCAACGATCTCCCGGTGATCGTTTACTCCAACGACGAGAATGCCGCCGCGTGTATTGGCAAAGCTCGCCACGTCTTCCGCAAATGTCACTTTCGCCTTCCGCCGCTCAGGATCACTCTTTGTATGCCACACAGAGAGCGTTTCCTTAAAATCCCAGAGTTGCGGTTCGGCGGTTTTCAGTTTGCTTGCTTTAGTGATGAAGGTGCGCCAAAAATCGTCGCTGTCGTATAGTTCTCGCTCCTCAATGAACCTTTCAACATCTAACTTTATGTTCCGAATTGAATCTCTGATCTCCGAAAAATAAACGGCGCAATTATCGTAGACGGCGTGTGCAGTTCTGCGCACCACCGTCTTTTCGGGAGGGACGATTTGGTAGTCGGGAGGTGTCGTTTCGGGGTCTAGGCGTTCATAAATTTCGAACCCGACTTCTTGGTGCTTACGCAAGTACACGGGATAATTCCGCTGCTGAACTCCGAGAGCGGTCTCAGCCAGAGCGCGTATGGTATCGGGGTTCCACTTCTCAGTCTGCTCCTCGTCTAATTGCATTGTCCGATCAGCCATCCGAGTAGAACCCCAAATGCGATACGTAAAGAGCATTCGCGGGGCCATCGGGTGACGGTTTTGCAGCAACATTACATACTTATGTAATGCTTCGATTTCGGCGTTGTGCCGATTGGCAAATTCTTTGAGCGACACAAGCAAGGCTTCATATGATTCTGGCTCGTTGTTCTTTAGGTTCTCCGACTCGACTTTCAATGTCTGCGCAGCTTCCAGTGCCTCTTTCGTTATCTTGAGCAATTCGTCGGCGTCAGTTTCATTGCGAAAAATCCACCAATGAATCTCATCTTGCCCCACTTGCTTGCCGAATTCTGTCCTCTCGTATGTGGAACCGAACTCCTTTTTGACCGTAATCCAACGCAGCTTGTCCATAAGGTGCGCAGATTTCAGGATTGCACCATGAATCTCTCCGAGCTTAAGCGTTGCATCAGAAAACAGCGCTTCATGCGACAGATCATGTGTCAAGCAGTCCTCCGAGTTCAGAGCGCAACGTGCAAAAAGCTTCGGAACGGCGCATTGCGACCATTCTGATTCTGATCACTCGCAGTCTCGGGCAATAAAACCACCATCCCTGAGCAGCAGACCCTTTGATCTTTCAGCGGGGTTCAACCCTACTCCAAGGATTTTTGCAATCTGTTTCTGAGTTGGGCTATTGACAGTAACGGCGTCGAGCGATGAAGCATTCGGTGGCAGTTTGAACATACTAACGCCATGTCGGCAAGCTTCGTGGATCGTTTGCCCTTCAGGCTAGAAACCGGGACTGTATGGTGAGCCTCTATGAATCCGATTCCAATGGCTCCGTACCGTGCGTAAAACGAAAATCCACAGACATCGCAGCACAGATCGCCCTTATCTCTGAGCCTCTTGTTTTTGACTTTCTTTGCGATCTTGGGGTTTCTTTCTAATTTTCGATGCAATGCGTAAGAAACTCTACCTTCCGGGTAGACGTCAGCATCATCCTCATCCTCGGCTTCGATTCTGATCTTTCGTCCAGTTTTCTTGTTGAGAATGTCGGGAAATCCCCGGGCAATGAGGAAGTTGTTAGTTTCTTTGCCGCCACTGAAGTGCCGCAGTTCCATGCCATTCACGACGGTGTTCGCGAGAGCGACAACATATTTAGGCGGATATGCATTTCCCTCATACAGTAGATCGTATTTTGTAGAAGCGCGCCGTTTGGGAACGCCATTGACTTTGATAAGCTGAATCGCTTTGACCAAATGGGAGTGGTCAATTGTGTTGGGGATGCTCATGCCCTCAGACTCCCAATAGAATTTGGTTAATCCAAGATTCCAATACCACGGTTGATCCTATTGTCGGACATCTCCACACGTCGAAAGCCCACTTTGTTGAATCGTGCTATCTGAATCGATGCGATTCAGTCTAGTGTGACGGAGCGGTGTTGGGGCATGGCCCAAACGTGTGACGGTCCGAAACGCTTTGCCGCAATCAATCGAAAGCGTAAGGCGTTCACCGAAGGAGGAAATCGTCGGAGACTCACAGAACCCTCTCTCTTCTGTCACCTTTGTGGCATTGTTGCTGATAAATACGAAATGCTAATTTTCTGAACATGGGTTGGAGATTTCGTCATTCCTTCAAAGTCATTCCGGGTGTGCGCCTCAATCTTTCGAAAAGCGGGCTGAGTGCGAGTTTTGGAGCGGCACCTTTCACGCTAAACGTCGGAGCCAAAGGTGCACACGCAACAGCCTCAATTCCCGGAACAGGTATTTCGTACCGACAACACCTAGCGTCTACTCAACACGCACAACTACATTCGCGTTTTCCGCCTGCCCTCATGCCGGTTGACATTCCACCCCACAAAGCCCCGCTTCAATCGAACCCTGTCAGCAAATTGCCAATCGAGCAGGTTCAGAGTGGCAGCACAGAATTGATGACAAGCGAAAGCTTGAAGGAATTGAAGCATCTGATTCAGACGGCACATCAGGAGCACAGAGAAATCAGTAACGAACTTGACTCAGCTAGGAGCGAGAAACGTAACGCTTCGGACAAATATTCGAATTGGGAGAATGGTTTCCTGCTAAAGCGAATCTTTAAGAAGCGTTTCGCTGAGCGAAAGACGGCTCTCGAAACAGCAGAAGCGAAGGTCGCCGAATTGGAAGAGCAACTGAGATTGACCAAAGTTGCCACGCATATCGAAATCGACCGAGAACAGGCAGAGCCATACTTCAAAATGCGCGACGTATTTGCTGCGCTGTCGGAATGCGCAATGATTTGGGACATAAAGTCACATCAAGCCATTGACAAATTTCACCAACGGACCACAGCAAGCGTTCAAATGTCGAGAAAACCTGCAAGCTTCTCCTTGCAGGAATGCGAGTTGCTTGAATGGAACCAAAAAGTCCCGCACATTCGGAATTCTAAAGGTGGGGAGATGTTTTTTTATCCCGGATTCATCCTCTACCGCGTGGCGAGTGAAGCATTTTCCGTCATCAGTTACCACGATATTCGCCCAACGGTGGAAGCTAAAAAATCTCTCGAAGAAGAGCGCGTTCCATCGGATTCAATGGTCGTGGGTCAAACTTGGGCAAAGGCGAATAAAGACGGTTCACCCGATCGTCGATTCGCAAACAATCGTCAGATTCCCATCGTTTTGTACGCGTGGCTAACGCTAAAGAGCGACGCTGGATTGTGGGAAGAATTTGTGTTTTCGAATGTTCCACGTCTCAAAACTTTTATCGAAGCATACAACTCGTTCGTTCTGTCATTTGCCCCTCCTTTTTCTGCACAACACAGCGTTTGAGGTTCGCCACCCTTTCCATGAAAGTTTGTTACTGCGATGAAAGTGGTACCGGTGATGAACCGATTGCTGTGATGGTGGGTATCCTTGTGGATCACAATCGGATGCATATTACCAAGCAGCATTGGACAAGCCTGTTGGAACAGTTGTCTAAAGTTGCCGGGAAACAGATTTCCGAAATACATACACGAAATTTCTACAAGGGCAATGGCATTTGGCGTGATTTGAGCGGAGCAAAACGCGCTCAAATTATCAGTCTCATCTTTCAATGGTTGTGTGAGCGCAAGCATCAGGTCGTTTTTAGCTCCGTAATCAAGGAAGAGTATCAAAAAAACAAATCATCTCTCCCTGCCGAATTGGGTACTGTTTGGAGGTTTCTAGGCTTTCATCTCATTCTTGCAATTCAAAAATATTGCCAACAAAGCTTCTCCGTTCCAAAAGGTCACACAATTTTCATTTTTGACAATGAGAAGTTCGAGCAATTGCGATTTCAAGATTTGGTGATGCGTCCGCCTACATGGAGTGATGAATACTACAATCGATCTAATAGACAAGACGCCCTCGATCAAATCGTGGATGTGCCTTATTTCGGAGACTCGAAAGAGGTGGCCCTCATTCAAATGGCCGATGTAGCGGCGTTCTTCTTGAGACGCTATGCCGAAATCAAGGAAGGTTTCGCAAAGGCAGAGTACGCGAACGAAGAAGAATTAATTTTTGGATGGATTAAACGCTTTTCCTCTTTGTCAATCGGGAGATCGCACATCTACAAACAGAGGCAGCGATGTTTCGCTGAAGACTTGTTTTTTCAGTACGCTCCCGAATCAATACGCTCACTGGGATTATGAAGGGTCCTAACCGCAACTATGCCGCAATAGCGCATTGCTGGGAAATTCGACTAAGAAGCAAACCTTCGTAATCTCCGATGCAGTTCTGAAGTGTAGGGCCAGAAGCACTGTGGAGTACGATCGCTGGAGATGACAAAGCTCTCTGCTACCAGTCGCAAACGCGGGAATCCAAATTGGGGAAAGCCTCCCGAACCCATTGCCCCCACGGCGACTGAATTTGAATTGCACGCTCGAAAGTTGGGGCTCACCCGGCAGGCCTATGCCGCTTCACATGAACTGCGAATGTGGTGTGAGCACAACAAGGATCGGTGCTACATACCCGAATGGCTCCTTGTTGAGTGGGAGATCGTTTGATCAACTATCAGCATAGAGCGTAAAGCTCGCGTAGTCTAGCCGAAGAAACAGATCCAATCCTGCCTTCTTTGTGATTGAAGATTCAAACGGGTGGTGCTGACGGTCCCCGCAACAACAAGGCGTTATAAAGGCAAGTACTTTGTCATGCCCTTCCAGATGATTGGCGTAATCAGCCGATTTCAAATATTGGTCATTGTTCGCCTCTTCGTCGGGTCAAAGAGTGTAATCGAGATTCTTCACCAACAACTCTGTGTTTTTCTCAGATGTGTTTATGAGTGTGAAGTGTTTTACGCACGTACAGCAGACGCTGTGATCGTATTCAGCGCATCTAGCGTTTGGTTCTTCGAGCAGAGTTCGTAGAATGAAATGCCGAGTTTTCTTAGATTCTCGTCTGTGGAATAGTCGTTGACGGCTCGCTTGACTTCCGGCGTCGCACCGTCAGGAGCCCGGTAGTAGCTTGATCTTTCGCTCCACACTGCGCCGAGTTTCCTCAGTTCTGCATCGGCCTTTGAGAATGCCTCAGAGAGGCGCTTTTGCTCGCTGGCAAAGAATCCTTGAAGGTTGCGATCCGCGCTTGCATTCAGAATGAAGTAGCGCAATGGCCCCAGCACTTCATGCCATAAGACTAATGTTTTCATCCTGTTCAGGTAGTGCGTGTTGAGATCGTCGAGTGGGCGCTTCCCAGTGATTGCATCTTCCAACACTTGGCCGCGCAAAACCTCTTGGCACTTTCCGCTCAGGATGCTGTCAACAGCCTTCTCCGTCAGGCGTGCGAACACTTGTGTGTCGCGTACCTCATACTCGTAGGTTTCATCTGTCGATTGTCCGTCGCCAACCCATTGTTCTTCGTAGCGCTTACAGTGCGGGAAGACCTCGACTGTCGTCTCACCATCAAGCCGATACGAGAATGATTCCTCTGCTTCTCGTCGCTCAAGCTCTTCTTTTTCGTTTGGGAAGACTTCACCCTTCTTCGCCCCTTCTTGCTTCTTCTGCTCAGTGTGCGAAATGAAGTGGATAACAATTGCCGTGGACAACGCCAATGCTGGATAGAGCGTATGGCCGAACAAAGCCAACACCAGCGCGGCGAGGTAGAACCACACTTCGATCTTAAACTTGTTCAAGCGAGGCCTTCCTTTTTGTGCCTAATGGGCCGGATTGCGGCGGAGTAACAGCCTGACCGCCCCAGCGGTGAAACACCTCTACTAGAGCCTATTGTCAAGGGGAAGGATATCCGGCACAAGGTTACTGACGGTTACTGACGTGAACGGGCGTTCTCACAACTTTGCGCCTTTTATTCGCGGTGGCCTGAGTCGCTGCGAATCAGCACGCCAACTATGAACGGCAGTCCGCAAGACCGTCGCTCAAAAGCGTACTTGCGAAATTGGAACGAACAAAAATTGTCCCTTGATTGTCCCTTATTCGCTACGAACAAGATGACGCTGCACGAATATCGCGCCAATTTCGATAGGTTTCTTGGGGGCTCGCGAACTGCAAGCTATTGAAAAGGCTACTGACGCTCACATTAGGAAACCGTTGCTCTATCCGTCTGAGCTACGGGGCCACGGTGACGAATTCATTATCGCACGGTGTTAAGGCGTTGCGGTCCGCAGCGAGTAGCTCGTGGTAGGAGCCGTGCGAAAAAGCAAGTTATCTTGCGTCCTCGCGGCGGTCGAAGTCATCGATAACAGCGGGGAGCGATCTATGCCACTTGTGAGAATTTCGATTCCGGCCGGAAAATCTGAATCTTACCGCGTTCAAATCAGCAAGCAGATCTATGACGCCATGGGCGAGGTCCTTCAAATTCCCGAAGGCGACCGCTTTCACGTGATCACCGAGCACACGGGCGGAACACTGGTCGCCGATCGCGGCTTCATGGGAATGAATAGGACGGCGGATTTTATCTTGATCCAGGTTTTTCTTTCGCGCGGCCGCACTACCGACGTCAAGCAAACGCTCTATCGGAACATTGTGGATCGGCTGTCGAAATCGCCGGGCATTCCTCCCGACGACGTGATGATCGTGTTGACGGAAGTCGGGCTCGAGGATTGGTCGTTCGGACGCGGAGAGGCACAGTATGTCCTCAATCCTCCGGCTTGGGCGAAGAATGAAAAGGTGCCTGCTTAAGGCGATTCCATGGGTTCGTTCTTCGAGAAGTCCCCTACACTTTTGATCAAAAAAAAGACCGCCTTCGAACTGTGCGAAGGCGGTCACCCAAACACGAGTAGGTTGCCTTCCCGTGCGTAGGGGAGGCAGTCTCACTCGTACGCCTACGAGGAAACTTCACCGCATATGCACCCTCGAAGATGGCCTGCTGAAATGCCCAAGGAGCCAAGTGGGGGGCTTGGACTGCGCGGCATCCTCTTTATTGTTCTGGCGAATGAGAAGGGCGTGCGTAGGCACACACTTCGCAATGTTGAGTTGCGATGGGGTGATGCGTACTTCCGGATCACCTTATCCGTCGAGACTGAGCGAACTTGATGGAATGACGCTGCAAATTTCGGCGAAGGGTGCGATGAGAGTCTCGTGAGAGTCTGAGATGTTCTCCATGAAGACAACAAGGATTCGTTTGTATTGAGAAGCGCGCGGTGCGGAACGATCTCCGGCAAGTGTGTAACGCAAGCAGACGTCCATACAGGAT
>Ga0126381_100000270_pt1 | contig 57448 bp, 40 predicted proteins | sample PanSoiMetPlot_28_FD_96465 | JGI IMG/M metagenome (GOLD analysis project Ga0126381, IMG submission 96465) | Tropical forest soil microbial communities from Panama - MetaG Plot_28 | ecosystem: Environmental > Terrestrial > Soil > Tropical forest > Bulk soil | place: Panama | collected 2016-02-17 | reverse complement strand
GCCGGAGGCAGGGCCGACGGCGGTGGAGCGGAGAGCGGGCGCCAAGCCGAACAGAAGCACCGAGAAAGCGGAGACGGCGAGCGTGAACGCCAACGCCCCGGGTTCGAGCGCTGCCTCGAGCGGATTGCCGGCCGCTTCGGGCAGGAACCGCACCACGACTTGCGTTCCCCACAGTCCGAGCGTCAGCCCGACCAGGCCCCCCGCCGCGGCCAGCAGGAGGCTCTCCGTGAGCGCCTGCCGGACGAGCCGTGGGCGCGTCGCGCCTAAGGAGAAGCACAGCGCGATTTCCCGCTGCCGCGCCGCGCCGCGGGCAAGCAGCAGATTCGCCACGTTGGTACACGCCATCAGCAGCACCAGGGCCACCGCGGCCATCAGGATTTGGAGAGGTTTTGCGAATTCGTGCCGCAGCATGGAAAGGCCTATGCCGGCATCGCGCGCTTCCAGCCGCTGTTGCATCACTCGCCGGCGGAAGGCCGGATTCACACTGGTGGGGTAATGCGCCGCCAGGTGCTGCTGCATGAGGAGATCGACAGCGGCCTGGAGTTGTTGGCGCGGTATTTCCGGGCGGGCGCGTGCGACGATCCGCAGCCACCAGTTGCCCGCGCTCCGGAAGTTTCCTCCCGACATCATCAGCGGAACCCAGACTTCCGCGCGCGTCTCTACCTGCAAACCGTGGAATCCGGGCGCGGCCACGCCAATGATGGTGAGCGGCTTCTCATCCACAAGCACGCGACTGCCCAGGACGCTCTGGTCGGCTCCGAAGCGGTTGCGCCAGCAATCGTAGCTGAGAACCGCAAGGGGGTGGCCGTCGGGAACGCGGTCGTCATCGGGCGTGAAGACGCGGCCGAGGGCAGCCGGGACACCGAGCAACTGAAAATAATTGCCGGATACGAACTCGCGGACGATGAAGTTTTCGCGCGCGGCAGCTGGTTCGCGAAAGCGTACCTTCACGGCGTTGGTTCGCGCCAGTACGCCGCGAAACAGATCCGTGCGTTGGGCCGCCTCCCGGTAAAGCGGGTAGGATGTGAAACCGTCGATCCAGCCTCCGGTCTGATGCAAGTCGACCAGCTCGTGCGGTTCGGCGACCGGGAGCAGGCGCAGCATCAGGGCGTGGAACAGCGAGAAGATGGCGGTGTTGGCGCCTATGCCGAGGGCGAGCGAGAGCACGGCCGCGGTGGTGAATCCGGGGCTGTGGCGGAGGCCGCGGAGCGCGTAGCGGATGTCGCGAAGAGTTGTTTCCAGCCAGGGCAGCCCGCGTTCGTCGCGATAGGCTTCCTTGGCATGGGCGACACCGCCGAACTCGCGGCGGGCGGCGGCACGGGCGTCTGCGGGGCTCATGCCGTACGCGCGAAACTGCTCTTCCAGCATCTGGAGGTGAAAAGCAACCTCGTCATCCAACTCCCGCTCCAGGGGGCGGGCGCGGAACAGTTCTTTCAGGCGCTGCCACATGGCTTACTCCTCCGGGGCAAGGGATAGGAAGCGGTTCATGATCTCCACGGTGCGCGCCCACTCCTGCGATTCGCGATCGATTTGCTTACGGCCCGTCGCCGTGATTTCGTAGAACTTGGCTCTACGGTTGTTATCGGAGACGCCCCATCGCGACCGCACCCAGCCGCGGTGCTCCAGGCGGAGCAGGGCGGGATACAGGGTGCCCTGGTTCAGGTCGAGTATGCCTCCGGAGATCCGCTGAATGCGCTGAGCGAGTCCGAAGCCGTGCCGGGCGCCCATCGTTTCGAGCGTGCGCAGCACCATGAGATCGAGCGTGCCCTGCAGGATGTCGGGCTTGTCATCTCTTGTAGGCATTCAAAAGGAGTGTACGGCGGTTCCTTTAGGATGTCAACAGGAGGAGGCTCGCTGCGCTCGTGGAGCCGCGAGCCTCCCTCTGCGCTCAGAATGCCAGTCGCAGGCCGAGTTGCATGACGCGCGGCGGTTTGTTGCCGGTAATGGTGCCGGCGTTAGCCTTGTCCAACGTGTCGTTGGGCAGGTTCAGATCGGTGTGATTGGTGACGTTGAACGTCTCCCATCGGAACTGCGCCTTGGCGCGCTCGCGAATCTGAAATGACTTGGAGAGCGACAGGTTGATCGCGACCGTTGCCGGGCCATCGAGAATATTGCGGCCGGAGGTGCCGTAGCGATAGGCAGTGTCGGGCACGATGGCGAACGCATTCAAGTTGAACCACATGGCGGGCGACGGGTTGGGAAGCGTGCCGCTGAGCAGGCGGTCCGGCCGTGTTGCCTGCGCGAGGTCAATGGAGGGACCGGAAAGCTGCGGTGTGAACGGCTGCCCGCTGTAGGCCGTGCCGCTGCCGGCAAGCTGCCAGCCGCGAATCAGCCGGCTGCCGCGGACGGGGACCTGCCATGCGAAGTTCATACTGAACACGTGGCGCATATCGAAGTCGGAACGGCCGCGCTCGAGGAACGGCGCCAACGAATTCTGCGCGCCCTGGAAGCCGCCATCGCCGGCATAGTTCAGGCCGGAGTTCTCGTCGATGGATTTTCCGAAGGTGTAGTTGGCGCGGAAGAAGAGGCCGTGGGTGAATCGCTTGCGCACCGTGACGATGGCGGCGTCGTAGTCCGAATTCCAGCCGAAGGAGTAATACTCAATATCGCCGTAGCCGGCGTAGGGGCGCGTGGTGGCTGCAGGCGTGCGGATCTCCTGGTTGATGTCGTACTTGCGGCCGAGGTGAGCGCCCCGGGAACCGGCGTAACCCAACTCCACGGCCACACCGCCGGCGATTTCGTGCTCGATGGTGAAGTTCCAGCTTTCGAGATAGGGCGACGGCGGATTGACTTCGTAGCCATTGGCGCTGGTGACGCCCGAGAACTTCGCCAGATTCGACGGGAAGGGATTGGCGATCGTGAGCTGAGACGGGTTGCTGGAAGAGCCCGTGAAAGACTGCGCGACGGCGAAGGGAAAGCCACCGGTGAGGTCCGTGCGCATGGCGCTCAACCGCGAGCCTGTATAAAAGATGCCGTAACCGGTGCGGATCACCGTGCGATTGTTGCCGAAGGGCCGCCAGGCGAGGCCTACACGCGGCGCGAAGTTGTCGTAGTTCGCATTGACCAGGGCCTTGGGCAGGCCGTAGTCGCTGGCGACACCGACCAGCCCGGTGAGACCGGCGGCGGCCACGGTGGTCTGCCAGGCGGGATCGGTGCTGGTGCCCGCCATGATCACCTTACCGAGGGAAGGCACATAGTTGGTTTCCTGGCCGTACTCTTCGGATGCCGGCATCTGGATTTCGTAGCGCAGGCCCAGATTCAGCGTGAGGCTGGGCGTCGCTTTGACGTCGTCCTGAATATAGGAGCCGAAGGCGGTCTGGTAGATGTGATTGGTAACAGTGCCGATCTTGCGCGAAGTGCTGCTGGGGAAACCGAGCAGCAGGTCGGCAAAGCCGTCGCCGCTCATCTTGCCGTTGAAGGTGAACGTTCCGTTGAAGTTGGAATTGGTCGGCTGGAAGTATTGCACGCGCAGGACGTCGCCGCCGATGCGAATGGAGTGGCGGCCCTTGTTCCAGGTAACGGCATCGTTGAGATTGTAGTTGTTGACGACGTACCGGATGGGGTCGCTGGTGCTGTCGCCGATCGTCTCGTAGCCGGTGATGCTGAATTTGGGAAAGCCTTCCAGGTTGGGATCGTTCGTTGTGCCGGGAATACCATACTGCGAGGCCCAGTTCGTGCCGTTATGAGCACTCAGTTCGTTATCCTTCGTGCGAGTAAGGCCGATACGGAATTCGTTCACGAGCGTTGGTGTGAAGATATGGGTTTCCGAGACCCCCAACAGCGCCTGGCCCTGGCCCGTGGTGGCGCCGAATGTGCCAAGCGAGCTGCCGGAGAAAGGATTCGTGGACGTTTCCCATCGCTCGACGATTCGTATGGCTGCGGTGTCTGCCAAACTCAGGCGCTCATCCACTTTGAATAGAAAGCTATCCCAGCTATCGGGCGTCGGGTCATGGGCCAGGAAATTGTTCGCGCCGATCAAGTTTGGCGCCGGGAAGTTCGCGGCGACCCGCTGCGAGATGGAGCTGATGCGCGCAGCGGGAATGAGGTTGCCCGGGAAACATGCGCTCGCGTTCGTGGCGGTACAGGAACCCGACGCCAGCGGGTCTTTGATGAGGACCAACTGCCCGGTGGCGCTGCGGTCCTGGGAAAAATCGCCGTGCATTTCGGCGGGTGTGGGGATGACGCCGATGCTATTCGATCCCATCACCTGGCGGTAGCTCTCCCAACTCACCAGGAAGAAGGTGCGATCGTGTCCGGAATAGAGCTTGGGAATGCGGACGGGACCGTCCAGGCCGGCGCCAAACTGATTTCGGCGCAATTCGCTCTTCGCCTGGTCGAAGAAATTGCGGGCGTCGAACATGTCGTTGCGCACGTACTCGAACAGCGAGCCGTGTACCTGGTTGCCGCCGGACTTGAGCGCCATGTTGACGACGCCACCGGCCAGACGACCGTACTCGGCGGAGTAGCCGGAAGTCTGGATTTTGAATTCCTGCAGCGAATCGAGCGGCGGGCGGGCCTGCGCTCCGGCATCGCGGGGGTTCTGGTCATTGAGCCCGTCGATCACCACGTTGCTGGCGTCGGCGCGCGCGCCGTTGACCACGTAAGGCGATCCTTTGCCGCCCTGCTCGGCGGGCTGTGCCCCGGCCACCAGGAAAACCAGGTCGTTGAAATCGCGGCCATTGAGCGGCATCTCCGTGATTTCACGAGGTGTGACGACATCGCCGCGGGAGGCGGTCTCGGTATTGACCAGAGGCACGTCGGCGACCACTTCCATGCTTTGCGCGACGGCGCCAACCGCGAGCTGAACGTCCACCCGAGCGGTCTGATCGACCTGCAATTCGAGGTTTTTCTCCACCGTGGCGCGGAAGCCGGTCTTCTCGAATGAAATTTCGAAAGTGCCCGGCGGCAGGCTGGAAACGGTGTACTCGCCCTCTGCCGTGGACTGGACGGTCCGGGTGTCGTTGGTGTCGACGTTGCGGACGCGGACGGTGGCGCCCGCCACGGCGGCGCGGGTGGGATCGACGATCCGGCCCACCACTGTCGCGGTGGGCGTTTGGGCGGCGGCCAGGCCGGCAAACAGTAGAACTGCTGCAAGAAGGCGCATGTTGACCTCTACTTAGAGCCCCTCGTGTCCAAATGGTAGGAGCGATCGCCCTGTAATTCAAGGCAATTCACGGTGTGGATAGAGGTTAAGAGCCGGATTTTTACGTTAAAGCGGGCGCAAGACGGCGATTTCGGCCTCGCCGGGCAGGGCCCTTCGGCCCTTGATCTTGACCAAAGCTTCAAAAGGAGGGAATCGGTCGGAACCGGCAGACAGACGGCTGTGGAGACCGGAGACAGCGTGCTCATCCGCGAGGAAATCGGCCGCGGCGGCCAAGGCCGAGCCGCCGGTTCCCGAAACCAGCAGAACGTTGCCGGTGCCGCCTAGATTGGGGAGCAGAGCAATCGAGAAGTAGCCCTCGTGCCCGGCTGCGTCGTTTAGGGCGGAGTAGTTCTTGCCGCTAGGACGGATGTCCTCGGGGTAATAAACTCCGGTGGCCTTATCGAACTGCCAGCGAATGCCGAGCTTGGGATCGAAGGGCTCCATCCAGGGATTGGAGTGGCTGTTGCCGATCAGGACGGCATCATCGGCCTTGAGATCACGGAAGGAATAGTCGCGCGCGAATCGGACCGCGGCCCGGAAGGGCTGGACGCCGGGCATCTGATAGAGCCGCCAGAGGAAACTCACACTGGCGAAACTGGACTGACGCTTCAGGGCGATGTCGGCCAGCTTGGAATCGGGCAGGTTGCGCTGGTAGCTGCGGTCGAAGTACTCGGAGAGCGAAAGGGATCGGCCGGTCAGTTCCTGGTAAAGGGTGACCGCGGCATCGTCGAGGACAACGTCGGTGGGGTGCCCGGCATGAAAGATCTGTGCCCAGAACAGCCGAACGGTGGGTCCGGCGGAAGAGCTCACCGGGGACGGCTGTCGCACCAGCAGGAATGCCGTGGAGGCCGCGAAAAGGAGCACGAGGGCGAACAGAATCGGAATGCGGCGGTCGTGCGTACGGGCTTCCACCGCGGCCGACGCCAGGGGCCGGGGTGCGGGCGCAGACGCGATGCTCCGATCGCGGAAGACCGGGGCGTAATTGCCTTTGGGAATCTCTATGACGGTCGTCTCGCCCGCGCCCTCGTTGGCGAAATACTGCTCCAGGCGCTTGCGAAGCATGGACGCGTGAACCCGGACGATGTTGTCGCTGGAGGTGTCGTAATCGGCCGGTCGGCCGAAGACCTTGCGGCCAACCTCCTGCTCGTGGATTTCACCCTCGGGCTCCTCGACGGCGCGGGTTGTCAGGTACAGGAGCAGGTCGCGGAGCCGTGCGGAGCGATTCAGGTACGAACTGGCAGCGACCCGTTCGGCCAGAAGGCGGCGTTCGTCGGCGACCTGGATTCCGTTTCCCGGAGACATGATCCTCTGGCTGCAACGTATTATAACGCCGGGCTGCCAAGGGGTTTTACCAGCTCTTCACGGTGAATTAACTCGTGGCGCGCGAGCGCCTCATGCTAGGATGCGGGCCTGGGAGAACTTTATCCGGATGAAAACCACGATCGCGACCCTGTCTGTCCTGATGGTCTGGCCGATGGGAGCGCAAGAAGTGAAGCGCCCCAAGGTCCTGGGCGTGGCGCACATGGCCGTCTATGTGAAGGACCTCGACAAGACGCGCCAGTTTTATGAGAGGTTTTTGGGTTTCGGAGAACCATTCACCCTTCCCAAGAAGGACAAGACGGGCACCCGCATCGTGTTCGTGAAGGTGAACGACTACCAGTACATAGAGATCTTCCACGAGGCCGACCGGGGCGAAGGCCAACTGAACCACATTTCGTTCTACACGGAAAATGCCGACCAGATGCGCGACTACCTGGCGGCGAACGGCGTGGAGGCGATGGGCAACGCCGCCAAGGGGCCCGTGCCGACGGGCCAGACCGGCAACAAGAACTTCAACGTGAAGGATCCGGATGGCCACATCGTGGAGATCGTGGAGTATCAGCCGGATAGCTGGACCGCGCGGGAAAAAGGCAAGTTCATGCCGGCGAGCCGGATTGCGGATCACATCATGCATGTCGGCGTGCTGGTGGGCGACCTGGAGAAGTCGATGAAGTTCTACCACGGGATTCTGGGCTTCAACGAGTTCTGGCGCGGATCGAGTTCGCCCAGGATGTTGAGCTGGGTGAATATGCGGGTGCCGGAAGGCGACGATTACCTGGAGTTCATGCTGTACAACAAGCTGCCGTCGCCGGACGGCCGGGGCACGAAAAATCACATGTCCTTGATGGTCCCCGATGCCCAGAAGGCCGTCGAAGAGTTGCAGAAGCGCGCTCCCGGCCTCTACGACAAGCAGATCGCGATTCAAGTAGGGGTGAACAAGAAGCGCCAGGTGAATTTATACGACCCGGACGGGACGCGGATCGAGCTGATGGAGCCGAACACGGTGGATGGCAAGCCGGCGCCTGCGTCGACGGCGCCGGCACCGACACCGGAGAAATAAGCGTACAGCCCACAGCAGACAGCTGGGCGGCCCTCCGGGACGCCGGGGTTGAGCGGTTGGCTGCGGGCTGTCGACTGTGAGCTAATTAGGGGATTTGTCCATGAAGACAATTATGGTCGTGCTGGGATCGATTCTTGCCTCGGCGGCGTGGGGGCAGGAGAGCCGCGGGGCGATTACGGGGAGGGTGACGGATCCGAGCGGAGCGGCGGTGGCTGGGGTTGAGGTGAAGGCGACGAACCGGGCTACCGGGGCCGCGGTTTCGGCCCGCAGCAACGACACCGGCAACTACACGTTGTCGTATCTGCTGCCCGCCACCTACGATCTGACGGCCGATTTCACCGGCTTCAAAAAGCTCCAGCGACAGGGGATCGAGGTGCGCGTCGGCGATCTGCTGAGTGTGGACCTGACACTGGAGGTCGGCAACGCGACGGAGACGGTAGAGGTCAAGGCCGGGACGCCGCTGCTGGAAACGAGCAACGTTTCGCTCGGCCAGGTGCAAGACGAGCACAACATCACCAATCTGCCGGTCCAGGCGGGTAACGCCAACGAACTGGTGCTGCTCACGCCGGGCGTGGCCAATTCGACCAACCTGCGGCAGAGGAAAAGCTCGTTCAACAGCGCGTCGTCGCAGTTCACGACGAATGGGAACCAGCTTTACGCCAACGAGTACACGATCGACGGCATCGTGGATACGTTTTCCAATGGCGGGTCGGGCGCGCTGATCGCGTTCCAGTTGCCGGAGAACTCGGTGTCGGAGTTCAAGGTGGAAACCAGCTCGTTTGATGCCAGCCTTGGGCACACCCCTGGCGCGGTGCTGAATACCATGACCAAGAGCGGCACCAACGACTACCACGGAGAGATGCACGAGTGGATGATCAACGCCGCGCTGGACGCCGACACCTTCTTCCAGAACGCGTCGGGAGGCGCCAAACCGAACTATCAGGACAACCGCTACGGCGCAGCGCTGGGCGGTCCGGTGCGCATTCCGCACGTGTATGACGGGCGTAAGAAGACCTTCTTCTTCTTCGGCTGGGAAGGCAATCAGTGGGGCAAGCCGCGCGCGATTGTAGGCACCGTACCGACGGCGGCGGAGATGACCGGCGATTTTTCCGCGCTGCTGAAAGCGGGCTCCCAATACCAGATTTATAATCCCTTCAGCACGGTAGCGGCCGCCAACGGGCGGTATAGCCGCACCCCGTTTCCGGACAACGTGATTCCCGCGAGCCTGATCGATCCGGTAGCCCAGAAAATTCAGTCTTACTATTTACCGCCCAATACCGTGGGGACCGCGGCGGGGCAGAACAACTACACGTTCAATGGCAAGGACCTGTTCCAGTACAACGCGTATATCGTGCGGCTGGATCACAATTTTTCCGATAATAACCGCGCCTTCTTCCGTCTGGATCGCGACGGCTACTACGAACAGGACGCGTCGGTCTGGAAGAACCTTTCCAGCGGTCTGGACCTGGTGCGCATCAACCGCGATGCCGTAATCGACGACGTGCAGGTGCTGAGCCCGTCGACGATCCTCGACGTTAAGTACGGCGTCACCGAGGAAACGCTGCCGGAGTACCGCCCCAGCAAGGGGGTGGAGCTTTCCACGCTAGGCTTTTCGCAGAACCTGCTTGCGCTGCTGAACCCGGCGCTGGAAACCTTTCCCCAGGTCTACATGAACACCAAAGCGCCGACCAACCGCTGCACCGGCGATTGCACAGGCACCTTCTCGGGCTTCGGCGGGTTTAACAGCGGCGACGGCTACATGACCGGCCTAATCCACAACCTGGGCGCGACCATGACGATGGTCAAGTCGAGCCACACGCTGCGCTACGGATTGGATACGCGCCTCTACCGCTCCTTCGGATTCGCCGGCGGATTCGATGTCTCGCCGCAGCTCACCTTCCTGCCGACCTACACGAATGGGCCGCTGGACAACGCGACGGTGGCGCCGATCGGGCAGGAGTACGCGTCTTTCCTGCTGGGCATTCCCTCGGGTCAGATGACGCGCAGCGCCAGCTACGCGGGGCAGAACACTTATTACGCGGCCTACATCCAGGACGACTGGAAAGTGTCGAAGCGGCTGACGATCAATTTCGGACTGCGCTACGAGTATGAATCGCCCATCAGCGAGCGCTTCAACCGGGCGGTGCGTGGGTTCGACCGCACGGATCCGAATCCGATTCAGGCGGCCGCCATCGCGGCGTACGCGCAGAATCCGATTCCGCAGCTTCCGGCGAGTCAATTCAAGGTGCTGGGTGGGCTGATGTTCGCGGGCCCGAACGACCACGACCTGTGGAACGGCCAGACGACCAACTTCCTGCCGAGGATCGGCATGGCGTTTCAGACGAATGACAAAACCGTGATCCGCGCGGGATACGGTATTTTCTACGACACCATTGCGCTGAACCGCAGTCCGATCGTGCAGAGCGGGTTCACGGCGAGCACGCCGATTCAGGCGTCGATCGACAACGGGCTGCACTTCATGGCGAGCACGGAGAATCCGTTTCCGAACGGGCTGATCCAGCCGCAGGGCTCGGCGGCAGGTTTGCAAACGTTCCTGGGGCAGGCGCTGACGGTGTATCCGGTGAACCGCGAGCAGCCGTATTCGCAGCGGTGGACCGCGATGGTCGAGCGGCAATTGCCGAAGCAGTTCCTGCTGGAAATGGGGTACGTGGGCAACAAGGCGGTGCGGCTGAACATCAATCGCAACATCAACGCCCTGCCCGATCAATACCTGAGCACTTCGTTCTTCCGCGACCAGGCCACCATCAACACGCTGACCGCGACGGTCCCGAACCCGTTCTACGGGCTCAGCCCGGTGTACCCGAAGACGATCGCCGTTTCGGACCTGCTGCGGCCGTATCCGGAATTCGGCGACATCACGGAGGTGCAGCCGGTGGGCTACTCCTGGTATCACTCGCTGCAGGTGCGGGCGGAGAAGCGATTTTCGCACGGGTACACGGTGCTGCTGGGTTACACGTACTCGAAGCTGATGGAGGCGACGAGCTTTCTGAACGCGGGCGATCCTGTGCCGAACCGCTCCATCAGCTCGCTCGACCGGCCGCACCGGCTGAACCTGAGCGTGATTTACGAACTGCCGTTCGGCAACGGGAAGCCGCTGTTGTCGCACGCTCTGCCGGTGGTCAAGGGAATTCTCGGCGGCTGGCAGCTCAACAGCATCATTACTTATCAGAGCGGCGATCCTCTGGGGTTCGGCGACGCCATCTTCATCGGCAACATCCAGAGCATTCCGCTTTCCAGCAGCCAGCGCTCCGTCAGCCAATGGTTCAATACGGGGGCGGGTTTCGTGACGGCGTCGTCCCAGCAGCGGGCCGACGACCTGCGGACATTCCCGAGCGCCTTCGCCGGCGTCCGCGGCGATGGTCAGACGATGTGGGATCTCTCGCTCGTCAAGAAGTTCTCGATCGGCGAGCGCGTGAAGCTGGAATTCCGCGCCGAAGCCTACGACTTGATGAATCACCCGAACTTCAGCGATCCGAACACAACGGTAACCAGCTCAGCATTTGGCACCGTGACGGCGCAGGCGGGGCTGTCGAGGGAATTTCAGGGGGCGGTGAGGATTAGTTTCTAGCTTCGAGCCGCGAGCCGCGAGCTACGAGCCGACCCCGGCCCACATCGCAAGCCGGGTTTAGCTCGAAACTCCGAGGTCGTGGCTCAGAGCTGCTCTTAGTACGGCATCCCCGGAAGTGGCGACAGCACCGGAGTTTGTTTGCCCCAGCCTTGCTTCTGGACAGTTTCCATGTCCTTCTTCAGGTCGTCGGGCAGCTTGGCGTTGATCTTCGGACGGCCCGGTTGGGTGGCCAACTCCCAGGCGACGGCGGCCATGGTCTTCGAGATGGTCTGCATTTCCTTGTAGTCGATCTTGTCCGGCGTATCGGTGGGCCGGTGATAGTCGACATGCAGGCCGGTGGTGAAGAAGGCGATGGGCACTCCGACCTTGGCGAAGTTGTAATGGTCGCTGCGGTAGAAGATGCGCTGTCCACGTCCGGGAGGCCCTAGGTTGTCGTGGGTGTCGTCAGGATGGGTGACGTCGTAGAAATGATTCAGCTTCAGCTTCAGGTAGTTGTTGTTGACGGCCTCGATCGTGTGCTCCAAGTCGTCGCTCGAAATGTTAGGACCAACCACCAGGACCTCGCCCGAATCTACCAGCACATGCGTCGGATTGTCGTCGACGGACCTGGGGTTCTTGGTGCGGCCAATCATGTCCATGTTGAGGTCTGCGACCACCTTGGAGAGGTCGACGGGCGGGAATTCGGCGAAGTATTGGGAGCCCCATAGCCCTTTCTCCTCGCCGCCATTCCACAGGAAGATGATGCTGCGCTTGGGACGGATGCCCTTGGCCGCGCCGGCGGCGTAGGCGTGCGCCATGGCGAGCAGGCCGGTTGAGCCGGAACCGTCGTCATCGGCGCCGTTGTTCACCGTGTGGCCGTCCGGTTGGGGTGCGCTGAGGCCGATGTGGTCGAGGTGAGCGCTGATGATCACGAACTCGTTCTTGAGAACGGGATCGCTGCCTTCGAGAATGCCGACGACGTTTTCGCCGTGGCCCGGCTCGCTATGGACTCCGAGATGGACAGAGAGTTTCTTGCGCTCGCTGAGGGCGAAGGAATCCTGTTTGACGTTGTCGGTAGCGGCAACGAAGACCTGTGAGCCGGAGATCTTCTCACCCTGAAACAGAGCATTGGTGAGGTCGACACCGGCGGTGATGGTGGGAGCGCCGGGGCAGGCGGCGTTGGCGGCAAACTTGACGGGGGCGAAGGGAGGGCCGTTGAGGGCGGGACCGCGTCCACCGAACAGAGCGTTATTGGCGTCCATGGTGGCCAGCTGCTGGAAGCCGGCCACGGTGATCACGGCGAGAGCCCCGTTCTTGGCGGCGTACTGCTCGGGCGTCAGGAAATCGCTGCAGGCTTCACCGAGAGGATTGGCGGCGCCGCGCGCGGGTGCGGCGTCGGTGTTGGTGGCGGGCTGAGCCCCTTGCGCACCCTGGGCGGCATCACCGCCACGGCCGCCCCGGACGGCGCGACCGCCGCGTCCGCCTCCGGCCTGCTGAGCGGCGAGCTCCGGAGGCACGCCGGCAACCACGATGATCTTGCCTTTTACGTCCAGGCCTTCGTAGGGATTGACCTTGGTTTTGTTGATGACATAGCCGTTGCCTGCGAACACCAGATTGGCGGATGTGACGTCCAGAGGCTCGGCCGGGCCGCCCCCGCGGCCGCCGGTGCCGCGGGAAAGCCACTGCTTGCCGTATTCATAATTGACGGTCTGGGGGCTGGAATTTGCGCCCTGACCCTGGCCGCCTCCTCCACCGAAACCGCCCCGTCCGCCGCGCCCGCCGGGAGCCGTGAGGCTGAGCTTGCTCTCCTCGGCAACCACGGTGCGCGCGACCATTTCAATGGGCATCAGGTAGGGCTGCAGCGGGCCATTGGTGCCGCTGGCAGAGCCGCCCGGCTTCAAGCCCCACTCGGCGAGGTGACTGGCGACGTAGAGGGCGGCAGTGTCGTAACCCCGGGAGGGGAAGTTGCGACCCTCCAACTGGTCGGATGCCAGGAAGTACTCGTAGACTTTCAGCTCGTCTTCGCTGATGGCGTCGGCGTTTCCGTAGGTGGGGGCCGGGGCGGTTTTGGCGCCTTTGCCTTTATTATCAGCGGCGGCGCCGATGGCGATCACGGCCGCAATGGCAGCGCAGATGACGACGATTTGACGCATAAGTTATTGGGGCGCATCGGAGTTGCCGTAGGTTACTGAATATTCACAGGAACCAGGTCGTCGGTAACCTCAACCCACGCGCCGGCCTCCACCTGGATGCGGAACGAGCGGCCTCCACCGGTGCCGACTTCAGTCCGCGCTAGCGGAAAATCCCCGTGTGGCCCAGTGAGTACCGCCCCGGCTGCGGATAGACGCAGAGGCCGTGGGGACCGTGGCCGACCCGAATGCGGGCCAGCAGCTTGCCCGTCTGGGTGTCGATGGCGTAGACCTCGGAGTTGTAGCGGCCGGAAAGCCACAGGGTTTTGCCGTCAGCGGAAACGCCGCCCATATCGGGACTGCCGCCGCCGGGAAGCTGCCACTTGTGGACGATCTTGCGCGTGGCGAAGTCGAGGACGGAGACCGATCCCTCCCCGCGGTTGGAGATGTACAGGTACTTGCTGTCGCGGCTCACGTAGAGGCCGTGTGTGCCTTTACCTGTGGGGATGAATTCCATCTTGGCCATGATGTCGCCATCGATCAGGTAGACGCCATTGGCCATCATGTCAGCGACATAGAAGATTTTGCCGTCAGGGGAGAGCTTGACGTCCTGCGGCATGCCGCCTTTGGCAAGCGGGATCTCTCCAATGGCCTTCTGGGATTCCACGTCCACCTTGACCAGCTTGCCGCCGAATTCGCAGCTCGCGATGAGATAGCGGCCGTCGGCGGAGAAATCCATGTGGTCGATCCCCTTGCAGTTGATCCAAAGCGGGTGTGTGAGCTTCATGGTCTGCGCGTCGCGGAACATGAGGCGCTCGCGCTGCTCCGCGACCACGATGGCATACTTGCCGTCAGGCGTGTAGTACATGTTGTAAGGGTCGTCCACGCGAACGGTGCGGCCTTTTTGGGCCGTCGCGGGGTTGATTTCCGTCAAGCTGTTGCCCTTGTCATTGAGTACCCAGAGCGTCTTCATATCGTAGGCGGGCGTGACATGCTGGGGCAGGCGGCCGACGCGGATGGTGTCGATGACCTTGTAAGTGGAGGGGTCGATAATAGTGACGGTGTTACTTTCCGTGTTGGGGACGTAGATGCGGGGCGGGTAGTAGCGGACCACCGGGCTGAGGTCGTTGGGACGGTCGGCGGAGTAGATGTCGTGCGGATCGAGTACCGGCGGCATGCCGGGAAGCGGCGGCGGTGCGCTGGCGGAAAGTGCGGACGCACACACGAGCGGCAGCAACAGCGTAATACGGAGAATCATTCGGCGGTCACCCTCGCGATAAAGGTACCAGATTTGCAGCGGGCTTTTTGCGTACATTGTCACAAAGTGGGGTTAAGGCACGTTCTGGAGTGCATGGACATGAGATGGATGCTCGGCATCGCCCTCGTGGTTGCCTTATTTGCCGCCTCGCCTGGCAAAGGCCAGACCACGAGTGGGGCCTCGGTTGGGGCATTCGAGGCGGCATCAGTGAGACCGAATCGGGGCGGCGGGAGGAGGGATCAAACGCGGACCATCGAGCCCGCAAGAATCGCCTGCACCGATATCACCCTCGGCGATCTCATGATGATGGCTTACGGAGTGAAACGGTATCAACTGTCGGGGCCCGACTGGATCGTGAGTGGAACGAGCGCGATCTCCTATGACGTAGTGGCGATAGCGGGCAAAGCCGTTCCCCCGGTGGAGATCAAGCGGATGATCGGGCCGCTGCTGGCCGAAAGATTCCATTTGCAGTTCCACCGGGAGACGCGCGAGCTTCCGACTTTTGCGCTGGTGCCGGCCAAGGCCGGTCCCAAGTTCAAGGAGCCGGGAGACGGCGGTGCGAGGAGCATTCGTCCCAACGGTGAAGGCGGGCTGTCGTTCCAGGACTGGACAATGGAGGACTTGGCGGACTGGCTCAGTGGGCTGCCCGGTGTGGGAATGCCGGTTATCGACCATACGGGCATAACGGGAAGCTTCACCTTCCATGCGAATCTCTTCGCGGTGGAAAAGGGTGCCGCCCCAGGCCAAATCAAAAAGGCCATGATGGACGGGGACGCGGCCGGCACTCTTCGCTCGACGCTGCCGGATCAGCTTGGGCTGAGGCTGGAAGCGCAAAAGGCCCCGCTCGAGATCCTGGTGATCGACCACGCGGACCGCGTTCCCAGCGAAAACTGACGCCACAGGCTCCGGGCGTACAAAAGCCCCGGTATGGTGAATCTCTTCCGGCAAGAACGGAAGCGGCGCGATCTGTTCCGCCAGGTCGGCTGCTGGCATTGGGGCGCGCGTTGAGCGGCGGGCAGGATCTGAGCAGGGACGTGTTCGATATCGGGCCGCGGGTTTCATGGGCGCGCGCAGGTGCGGGTTTCGGAGCCGTAGTGCCGTACCAGATGATGCCGGGTATTGCCGAGCTCTTCGTGGTGGATCTCCTTTGCGGGATTCCAGGTGGAGCGGAGCACGACGTCATCGATGGACATCCCGAGTGCCAGAAAACTTGCTCATCACGCTCAGCATTTCTTTCATGCCGGTGTTCCGGCTGCCGATGTGCAGGTCGGCGGAGCAGAAAGCCCTGCTTCATAGCGGGCACGGCGAAGCTGCCGCCGCCGTGGCCGACGTCGAAGATGACGCCGCGCTTCGGTCCCAGCGATCATGCCCGGATTGACCTTTCTGTCCGCGGTCAGTTCGTGGTAAGCCGGAGTAGCAGTGGGTGTAAATGTCGCCGCGGGGTTACCAGGAAGGGTTTCATGCGCGTTGTAGTATAACTCGGACTTGAGGAAGCCAGAAGACAGGAGTCAGAAGACAGAATGTGGGGACCTGCGGTTCCTGCAGGGCTCCGGCGTTTGAAAATGAAGCTAAACAAAAAGGCGGCGACGGTGACGGCGGTGTTCTTGGTTGAGTTAATGTCGCCGCTGTGGTGGCCGCCGACGGTAGAAGCGCCGGGCGAGCTTCTCGGTGGCGCGCAGGTGGATGCGCGCGTCATGGGGATTCTGCGGCGGTCGTGCGCGGATTGCCATTCCGATGAGACGCGGTATCCCTGGTACAGCTACGTGCTGCCTTCGGCGTGGCTCGTGAATAACGACGTGAGGCACGGGCGCGAGCGGATGAATCTGTCGCAGTGGGAGGGTTACCCGACCCTCAGAAAAGAGCGGCTGCTATCCGAGATCGCCAACCAGGTGAAGGACCGCGATATGCCGCTGGCACAGTACGCGTGGATTCATCGAGGCGCGGCGCTGTCCGATACCGAGGTGCATGCCATATTTGAGTGGACTCAAAAAGAACGGGTCCGTCTGATTGAGCAAAAACCTTAATGCGCTCGCAAAGACGCAAAGTCGCAACGTCGCCAAAGGAATTCTTGGCCCTTGACGTCTCTGCGAGAGCGATTTAACTACCAGGTCAGTGCTTCTACAGGCCGGACCACCGGGTTCCCCTGCTCCACCGAAACCGCCAGCACGCGGATCTTGTCGTCGTCGGGCAGCGTCAGCGTCTTCGCGCCGGCCGGCAGATCGATAGGGTAGGCGAACAGGTACGAATAACCGTAAGGCTCATTGAGTCCTTCCGGGGTGTGATGGTGCGAGGAGAACCATGCCAGCTCGGCCGGCTTCAGGAAGCCCGGCTTGAGCTCGACGTAGTCTTCGGGGTAGCGCGGTGCGTAGGCGCGCTGTCCGTTCTGCGCGCCGGAGGTGAGATCCCAGACGGCGTGGTTGGCGGAGACCGCCCAGTGCTCGGGCTGCGCAGGGCCTTTCCAGACGCGGGTATCCCACTGGCCGATGAAGCCGCCCCAGTTCTGGATGCTCAACTCGACAGCGTTGGTCCCGGCCTTGAACGTCGCTTTGCGGTCGCCGTCGGCAGCGGCCAGAACCCAGACCCGGTTGAACGGGCCGACCGGCAGGTCGATTGTCTGACCCTTCGCGGCCACGGCGTTAGGCTTGCCCGTTCCCGCGGCGGCCAGGGTGAACCGCACGCCGTCGAGCGACAGTTCCGTGGGCAGCATTTCGGCGGGCATAGCGTTGCCCTTACCGTCGAAGCCGGCGGGGTCTTTGGTGTCGTCGTTCGTCGCTGCGACCAGGTCGTACTTCAGAGCTACCGGCTGCGACGCCACGGCGCCCTTGGGCACGGTGGGTGTGCCGAGCTTAAACGCGAAGCTGTGGATCTGATACGGAGTGAACTGCATCGCCAGCGCGCCGCCCGCGATTACGGCCGGGCCGAAGGGCTGTTCCTGGCCATTCACTTCGTGAGCGTCCATGACCCCGGCCTTGCCCTCCGCGAAACTGACGCGGACGTCCCGCTGGCTTTTGCCGTCGAGTTCCACCAGGCGGACAATGAGCTCGTCGGACATCTCGGCCTTCTTCAGCGCCATTACGCGAACACGGGAGTTCGTCACCTTGAGAAGCGAGAATTCCTTGCCGAGAGAACCCGCGTGCTTGGGGCTCTCGAACGCGATCAGCGGATCGTTGAGCCGCTGGGCCTGCCAGTCCGTCTGCGCGGCGCGCCAGTCGCCGGCGTGGCCGGCGATGCCGAACACGAAGTCGTGATGTCCCCAATCCTGGTTGAGCTGGTCGCTGTAACCACGGCCGCGGGCATCGGGCCGGAAGCCGGGCGTGCGGATCAGGGTAAGCCGGATGGTGCGGTCGTCGAACTTATCCGAACCGTTCTTGCAGTCGGTGAGGATCGTGGCGCCGTACGCGCCCAGGTGATCGGTGAGATCGACCCATTGGTGCGAGGCGACTTCGAACTGCCGCTCGAATTCGGTGGGCCGCTCGACGGTGCCGACATCCCAGTTGTAAGTGGCGTTCGGGTTGGTGGCGGAAAGCGGGAAGACGGCTTTCAGGTTGCTGGAAAGGCCGCGCCAGTCGATGCCGTTCTGGAATTCCACGCGGTTGCCGGCATCACCCGCGGAGAGGCGGATGGTCTGCACGAACTTGGAGCCTTCAGCTTCGCGCGACACCTCAATGGCGACGCGCACCGGGCCGTTCTCGACCATCCGCATCTTTGCCGGGCCGCCAACGTAAGCGCGCGGATCGGCATGCACCTGGTCCCAATCCATGTTCCAGGCGGGCCACTGGCGCGGGGCGTCCGTCGAAATGGCGAGGCGAATGGGTGCGGCGAGCAGTTCGCGGTTGATGGCTTTGTCGAACACGCTCGAAACATCGCCGTTGCCATTGATCTTCACTAGGTAACGCGCATTTTCCAGCGAGTTCGCGGTGACCTTGAGCTGCGAAGGCATCGGCGCGGCGGCCGGTTCCACATGGTAGATGGCGTAGCCAACCGAGGGCGCGTGAGCCAGGAACAGGACTTTGCCGTTCTGGGTCAGTTGTGCCGGGACCTGCTTGCCGTCGGGGCCTGTGACGCGGATTGCCTTGGGCGCAGTTTTGAAGAGGCCGGCGGCTTCCACCACGTCCTCGCGCGGAATGTTCAGCGGATTGTAGACGGCCACGGCCGTGCCCGCGCCTTGCGTATCGAGCGAAGCAGCCACGGCTTCGGTGGCGTCGGTGAGAACCCCTGCGAACTCGTTGAGGGCGATGAGCTCGTCATTCCAGGCGAACTCGTAGGCGCGCGGAGTGGCGGTGCCGGCGAGCGTATCGTGGAAGTGGCCGGCCATCACCTGCGTCCATGCGGCGTTGAGCCGCTGCTGCGGATAAGGCCGCGCGCCGATCCACTGGGCCGCGACGGAAGCCTTCTCGGCAGCGTCGGCCAGCACTTCGTTCTTGCGGTTCCAGCGCTTCAGGTAGGCCTCCGAGGTGAGCGAGCCGGCGGAGTGGTTGATCAACTCCAGGTCGCCTTTCCAGCGCGGCATCTTTTCGGTCATCGCGGGTGTGATGTCGTTGAACATCTGGTCGGAGGTGGCTTCCACCACGTGCACCGGGCCGTCGCCGACTTTAACGGGCTGGCCATCTGGTGTCAGCGACGCCTCGCCCTTGGTGACGATGGCTTCCATCAGTTTTACGGACGATTCGCGCGTGGCGCCGCCGGTATCGCCGGTGCCGATGTAGTGGTAGTCGGCATACACTCCGGTGAGCTTGCCGTCGATGTCGATGCGCTTCGGCCAGTCCTGCTCCTGCGGACCGCGACCGCCACGCCCACCGCGGCCACCGCGCCCGCCATTAGCGGCGAGCTGTTCGGGAGTCGGCGGAGGAGGTGGAGGTGGCGGCGTCTTGCTGAGATCGGTGAACACGTTGCTGGTGTAGCTCTCGGGATTCAGCGCGGCGACGACGGTTCTGCCATCGAGCCCCTGCCAGATGCCGACGTTGAAGGGGATGCCTTCAGGCGTCTGCTCAGGCGAATCCGGCCCGCCGACGTGCGGTGCGGGCTGCCAGCCGGAGCTCAGCTTCTGGGTCGAGAAGCCCTTCACGCCGGCGTGCGCGAGGATGTCGGGCAGGGAAGCCGGAAAGCCGAAACAGTCGGGCAGCATGTACTCCGCGCTCGCCTTGCCGAATTCCTTGCGGAAATAAGTATTGCCATAGAGGATCTGGCGGATGATGGCTTCGGCGTTAGGCGCGTTGACGTCGCCTTCTTCCATGGAAGAGCCTGCGGGATACCAGCGTCCGGACGCGACGTACTGCTTCATCTTGGCGTAGTCGGCGGGGAAATATTCCTTCATCAGGCGGTAGCGGTTGGCGCCTGTCCAGTTGAAAACGTAGTGCGGATATTTTTCGATGTAATCGAAATTCACCCGCATGGTTTTCAGCAGATATTCGCTGATGGTCTGCGGGAACTCCCATCGCCACTGCGTATCGAGGTGCGCGTAGGGAACCACGTAAAGGGTCGGCTCCTTGGTGATGTCCGGGGCCTTCATCGTCTGGGCCACCGCGGCGGGTAACACGCCGGAAAACACAAGGAGCACAGGCAGGGTAATCCTTCGCATGCGGGTATAGTAACGCGTGGCAGGGGGAAGGTAAACCAAAGCCACGCGCTCCGAGCTAAACTGCCATCTGCTCGCTTCGCGAGCGAAGGATGCGAGGGTTTGTCTCTCGGCTCGAAGTTCGTGGCTAGCAGGTTTCCAGCGGCGCGCGGACGCCGCCGGCGGCTACCGCAATTGCGCCGTCGGTGCGTTCCCGGTAAGCGGGTTCGGCAGATGGCGCTCGGCGTAATATCCGGGGCGAACGCGCTCCACGATTTGCGCGACCGAGCGATCCAGCACGCGGAAGTAGGGCTGCGGGTTCAGGCCGATCCAGAAGGCCCACCCGATGAGCGGAAGGAAGACGGCAATCTCACGGAACGACAGATCGCGGAGCGTGCGGTTCTTTTCCTTTACCTCTCCGAGCATCGTCCGCTGGAAGAGCCAGAGCAGGTAAGCGGCGCCGAGCGCGATCCCCACGGCCGCCCAGAAGGCCCATATGTAAGACATCTGGAAAGCGCCGCCCAGAATTGTGATTTCGCCGATAAAGCCGTTGAGCGGCGGCATCCCCATCGAGCTGAGCGCTGCGAGGCCGAAGACCAGGGTGAAGATGGGCATCACCTTGAGCAGCCCGCCGTATTCGACGATCTCGCGCGTGTGGCGGCGCTCGTAAACCACGCCCACGATCAGGAAGAGCATGCCGGTGGAAATCCCGTGATTGATCTGCTGGATGATCGAGCCCGAAATGCCGGCGGGGTTCAGCGCGAAGATGCCCAGCGTGCAGAAGCCCAGGTGACTAACCGAAGAGTACGCCACCAGCTTCTTCCAGTCTTTCTGCATCAGCGAAGCCAGCGCGCCGTACACGATGCCGATGATGGAAAGCACCGCCATCACCGTCACGATGGTCGGGTCTTTCGCCGATTCCGGCAGCAGCGGGAGCGAGAAGCGAAGGAAGCCGTATGTCCCCATCTTCAGCAGTACGCTGGCCAGGATGACGGAACCGGCCGTCGGCGCTTCGGTGTGGGCATCGGGCAGCCAGGTGTGGAACGGAAACATGGGCACCTTGACGGCGAAGCCCACGAAGAAGGCCCAGAAAACCCACCACTGGACGTTGACCGGCACCTGCGTGTGCAGCAACTCGGAAATATCGAAGCTGTACGTCTGAAACTGCATGTAGTGCTGGAAATACAGGGTCAGGATGCCGAGCAGCATGAGCACGCTGCCGATCAGCGTGTAGATCATGAACTTGATGGCCGCATACGACCGCCGCTGGCCGCCCCAGATGGCGATGATGAAGTACATCGGAACCAGTACGGTTTCCCAGAACACGAAGAACAGCAGGAAATCGAGCGCCATGAAGACGCCCAACATTCCGGTCTGCAGCAGCAGGAAGAAGGCGTAGTATTCCTTCAGCCGATCGTGGATGGCGTTCCAACTGGAAAGGATGGCGAGGAAGCCCACTACCGTGGTGAGCATCACCAGCAGCAGGCCGAGCCCGTCGATGCCGAGGTGGTACGTGGCGCCCAGCGACGGAATCCAGGGCGCGGTCTCGACGAACTGAAAGTCTTTGGTGCGGTCGAACTGGAACACTAGCGGAAGTGATACCAGGAATCCGGCTAACGCCGCGATATTGGCCCAAAGCTTAACGGCGCGCTCATTCGACGACGGAATGAACAGCAGCACCAGCAGGCCGACCAGCGGCGTGAAAAGGACGATTGACAGAATATGGTCCATAAATTCGCTGCCAGCGATTAGCCCCTCATAGTATCACCAGTGGTGGCTCGCTGCGCTCGCGGGGATCGGGCCGGGGGACAGGGGACAGGAGAAAGAAGCGGTCCTGGCAGGGGGCGGGAATATCACCGTGGGGCGGGCCGTCGCTTTTGCGCGCCCCGCCCGGGCCGACGCCACCAAACGACCGTCCGCCCACATCTATCTCCCCGACGAGCCGAAGCCGCCCGTTCCGCGCCGCGATTCGGCCAGATCTCCCTCGGACCATTCCACGGCTTCGTACCGGGCTACGATCATCTGTGCAATACGGTCGCCCGGATGGATCGCGTAGGGCTCGCGCCCGAGGTTGAGCAAGATGACGCGTACTTCGCCGCGATAGCCGGGGTCTATGGTGCCGGGGGCGTTGGGCATGGCGATGGCGTGCTTGAGCGCCAGGCCGCTGCGCGGGCGAACCTGGGCTTCGTAGCCGGGGGGTACTTCGATCGCGAGTCCGGTGGGAACCAGTTGCGGCACGCCGGGCTCGAGAATCACTTGTTCCACCGCGCGCAGATCCATGCCGGCGTCTTCGTCCGGCCCGTGGGCATATTCGGGCAGCACGGCGTCGGGCCGCAGCTTCTGGATTCGCATCCGCATCCCCGATATGATAGCGTCTTGACCCCAACCAAACGCGTCTTTACGGTGGCGCCCATGCCGCCAGAAAAATCGGCGTACGCCCTGGCTCGCTATAGCCGCTCGCCAGATTCCATCCGCGATTCCATCGAGTGGGTACGCACGCACAATTCAGAGAAGTTCCTGGAGAGCTTCTACTTCCAGTACGGGCACGCGTCGATCGCCGACCTGGGCCACGCGGTTGTATGCTTCGAAGGCATTTCGGAGCTGGCCGCTACCGAAATCGAAGAGGAGCCGCTCTGGGACGGGCAGGCAAAATCATCGCGATACCAGGACTTTTCGAACTCGGGGTTTGTCACGCCGCCGGAGTTTAGTGAAGATGAGGCGGCCCGCTATCGGGCTGCTGGCGAGGACTTGCTGGACGCGTACCAAAAGGTGAACCAACTGGCCTTCACCTGTCTTTCCGGGCGCCTGCCGCGTCCAGACGGCATGAAGCCGGAAGCCTACCAGCGCAACATCGCGGCGCGCGCGTTCGATGTGGCGCGCTACCTGCTTTTCTGGGGCGTGCCGACGAATGTCGGGCAGGTGGCCAGCATCCGCACGCTCGAGAAACAGATCCGGCGCTTCCGCGCTTCGGAATACGCCGAGATCCGGTCTCTCGGGCAGGAGCTGGCCGAGGCCTGCGCGCGCGAGCCGGATTGCCTTTGGAACGCGGCAGCCAGCAGTGAACCACTGGCGCCTACGTTGGCCCGTCACGCCGAACCCGATGAACACGTCGTGAGATCGCGCGCGGATCTAAAGCAGTGGGCCGCACAGAATCTGCCGCCAACGTCCGAGACCGCACCATGCCGCGTGGATTTACTGAAGCCGACGCACGTCGCCGCCGATATTGCCGCCACGCTGCTCTACCCCGTCACCCATCGCCCTTTCCGCGAACTCTATGAACTGGCGTGCGGATGGAGCGAGGCGCAGCGCGCGGAAGTGATCGACGTAGCGCTGCAGTCGCGCACACGCCGCGATGAGATCCTCGGCGGATTCCGCGGGGGCTTGTACGCCTACGACATGGTGATCGATATCGGCGCCTATCGCGACCTGCATCGCCACCGGCGCTGTCAGAAGTTTCGTCAGGACTATTCCGGCGATCTGGGCTTCGATACGCCCACGGTCGTTGGCGAGTCGGGCGCGGCGGAAGTCTACGATGCCGCCATGCGCGCTACCTTCCAAGCCATGCGCAAACTTCCGGCGCCGGGCGCGCATTATCTGCTGCCGTTCGGAGCGCGTTCGCGTTTCCTGTTCAAGATGGATTTCGCGGAAGCCGAGTACATCTCCCGCCTGCGCAGCAGCGTGAAAGGCCATTTCAGCTACCGCGAAATCGCCTGGGAAATGAAATGCACCATGGAGCGCCTGGAGCCCGAGTTGGGCCGCCTGATCGAAGCCACGCCCCCGTGGGTGGAAGATCCTCTGAAGCGTTGAAGCTCCTGGTTCATGGTGGAAGCGCGGAGGCGGCGGAGAATTACGCGGAGAAACCGACTTAAAGAATTTCTCCGCGTGACGTCCGTGTTTTCGACGTGGCCGCGGTGCATGCAATTCTGCGCCCCCCGCACGTTTCGCGCTAAAATCAAGTACTCCCGATGACCACCGCTTCCGCTACCCGTGCCCAAGAGTTTCGTGACCGATTGTCCAATCGCGTCATCGTGGCCGATGGCGCTATGGGCACTATGCTCTACGCGCGCGGGGTATTCATCAACCGGTGCTTCGATGAGCTGAACCTCTCGGCCGCCGGCATGGTCAGCCAGATCCATGAAGAGTACGTAAAGGCCGGCGCAGAAATCCTGGAGACCAATACCTTCGGCGCCAATCGCTTCCGGCTTTCGGCGTTCGGAATGGCGGAGAAACTTCGCGAGATCAATCGCGCGGGTGTGCGTCTGGCCCGGGCTGCGGCCAAAGACGGCGCCTTTGTGGCGGGCGCCGTAGGCCCGCTCGGCGTCCGCATCGAGCCGCTGGGACCCACGTCGTTTGCGGAGGCCCGCAGCGCCTTTCGCGAACAGATCGATGCCCTGCTGGAAGCCGGCATCGACCTGCTGATTCTGGAGACGTTCGGCAACCTCGACGAGCTCAGAGAAGCCGTGATGGCCGGCCGCGAGGCCGCGGGTAATGAGCTGGCCATCATCGCCCAGGTCACCATCGACGATTTCGGGCACTTGCCTGGCGGCACCGACACCGAAACATTTACTCGCGAAATGAACCGCTGGCCGGTGGATGCCATTGGGCTGAACTGCTCGGTGGGGCCCAAGGCGACGCTCGAAACCATCGAGCGCATGCTGCAGTTCTCATCCAAGCCGATCAGCGCCATGCCCAACGCGGGCCTGCCCATGCGGGTGGAAGGCCGCAACATCTATTTGTGCTCGCCTGAGTACATGGCGCAGTACGCGCGCCGGATGTTGTGGGCGGGCGTCCGGATTATCGGTGGCTGTTGCGGCACCACGCCCGAGCACATCAAGCTGATCCGCTCTGAGACGCGTTCGCTGCAACCCGGTCAGAAAAAACTGAACATCACCGTCGACGAGCCGCAGGCCCGGTCGCAGGCGCTCGATCCGGTGGCCCCGGCAAGAAAGTCGACGCTCGACGCCAAACTGGCGGAACGCAAATTCGTCTCGTTCGTCGAGATTCTGCCGCCGCGCGGCGTGGATGCGGCGCGCGAACTCGATGGCGCCCGCCGCTGCGCCCAGGCGGGCATCGACGCCATCAACGTTCCTGACGGACCTCGGGCCAGCGCGCGCATGAGCGCGCAGGTCACCTGCCAACTGATCCAGCAGAACGCCGGCATCGAAGCAGTGCTGCACTTCTGCTGCCGCGATCGCAACATCCTCGGCATTCAATCGGAGCTCTTGGGCGCGCACACCGCCGGTGTGCGGAACCTGATCTGTATCACCGGCGACCCGCCCCGCATGGGCGCGTATCCCGACGCCACCGCGGTGTTTGATGTGGATGCTATCGGCCTGGTGAACATCGTCAAAAATCTGAATCACGGGCTGGATATCGGCGGCAATCCGATGGGGTCGCAGACCGCGCTGCTGATCGGCGTAGGCGCCAATCCGGGCGCGCCCAACATGGAAGAAGAGATCCGCCGGTTCGACTGGAAGGTGGAGGCCGGCGCCGAGTACGTCGTGACGCAGCCGGTGTTCGACCTGCGTCTGCTGGAAGCGTTCCTCAAGCGAATCGAGCACGCCCGCATTCCGGTGATCTGCGGCATCTGGCCGCTGACCAGCTTCCGCAACGCGGAGTTTATGGTCAACGAGCTTCGCGTTCCTGTGCCTGACGATTTTATGGACCGCATGCGCCGCGTCGACAACGCCGATAAAGCTCGCGCCGAGGGCGTAGCCATTGCCCGCGAAATGGTGACGGCTGTTCGCCGCATGGTCCAGGGTGTACAATTAAGCGCGCCGTTCGGCCGCTATCAGATGGCTCTCGACGTAGCCGAAGCCATCGGCGAGCGCTAAGCCGCCCAAAAACCGAACCCTATGGCAACCGACCTGGTGGAAATCAACGTGGAGCACCCTCAGCCTGAAGTGCTGGAGCGTGCCGGCGCGGCCGTGCGCCGCGGCAAGGTGGTCGCGATCCCCACCGACGCCCTCTACACGCTGGTCGCCGACCCGTTCAATCTGCGCGCCGTAACCCAGGTATTCAAAGCCAAGGGCCGCGAGCCTCACCGGTCGCTTCCGATCCTGGTTTCGGGCACGATGATGGCCGAGGAACTGGCGAGTGAACTGAACAACCGCTTTTACGTCCTCTCGCGGCGATTCTGGCCGGGCCCGCTGACGATCATCGTGCCGGCTTCCGCCAAGGTGCCGCTCAAAGTGACGGGCAACACCGGCAGGCTGGCCCTGCGGCAATCGCGGTCGAACATTGCCAATGCGCTGATCAACATTGTCAATCAACCGCTGATTGCGACCAGCGCCAATATTTCGGGAAAACCCACCTGCCGCAGCGGTATCGATGTTTTCGGGATGATGGACGGACGCTTGGACCTCGTGCTCGACGGCGGCGCCTGTTCCGGGACCGGAGCCACCACCATCGATATCACCGAGCCTTACTGGAAGGTCATCAAGACCGGCGCCATCGAGGAGAAAGAAATCGCCGAGTCCCTGGAACCGGCGTAAGCGGCCGCCGGATCTAGGGTCACTCCGCCAGGTTGACGCTACGCGGCGCGCAGTTGAACTTGGGCCTGAATCCGCGGGCGCTCCGGACGTTGGAATCGGCACATTCCAACACATCCCTTGTTTTTGCACGTGGCGCAGACGGCTTTCTGTTTCATCCGCCCTAACAATAAGCCGAACGCGTGCGGCCTGCAATCGAAAGGATGTGGGGGTAGCCTACCCGAAGATGCGGGTATCTGAGAATTTCACTCTAACGGCAGGCCGGATTCCTTCAGGGCGCGCCAGCCGCCGTCGAGCGAGATCGCGTCCGTATATCCCATCTTCTGGAGGTTGTCGGCCACAAGCGCGGAGCGGAAGCCGCCGCCGCAATAGAGCACGAGCTTGGTCGATTTCTCCGGCACCTTGGTTTCGATATCGCGCTCGATGACCCCCTTGCTGAGATGCACCGCGCCGACGACATGCCCGGCGGCGAATTCGCTCTCTTCGCGCGTGTCCACCAGGACGTGCGGCTCGTTCGCGGTGCGCATCTTCTTGTACCCTTCGATGTCGATTTCCTTGACGCGCGATCTGGCGTCGTTCACCAGCGCTAAGAATCCCGGATTGTGTTTCATAACGGATATGATAAGCCGAGCAACGCGATGGTCGGCCTCTTCCTGAATCCCCTGACGAATCAGATTGCCGCATTCCTGAATCGGCTTAGCGGTTCGATCCGGCGCGGTCCCCGCGCCGACGTTCTTGCCCGGCATCCATGTCGAGCACGGCGTTCGGCTTGTAGACGAGGGCCGGCTCCTCTATCCCGGCGATCTGCTGCACGACGCCGGGCACTTGGCGGTTACGCCTTCGGCTCTCCGCGGCCCGCTCTCGGGCACCGCAGGAGACGAGGCCGGCGAGGAGATGGCCGCGATTGCCTGGTCCTACGCGGCAGCCCTCCATCTTAAGCTGGACCTGACCGTGGTTTTTCACGCCGACGGTTATCAGGGCGGCTCGCATAACATCATCACGACTTTCAGCCAGCGACCGTATGCCGGAGTCCCCCCTGCTGGTCCGGATGAATCCTACGGGCGAGCGCTACCCGGCGACGATGCGCTGGCTCCGCGATTGACGCCGACCGCTCTCTTTGGCCGCGGCTCGGTTATGGGTGTGCACGTTGATATCGGAGCGACCGTGAGGGCGCGGGGCGCGGCCTGCTTTTCGGAGAACCACAATTCACGGCTGAGGCGCGCAGGGCGCCGCCTATATCCACTCTTCCGGGCGGCTCCAGTGCGTCGGCCTCATGGAGACGTACTGCACAATCCTCGGGCGCGAAGACGTATTCGGGCTGCTGCCGTGCGGCAATGCATGGTGCCAGATGATCAGGTCGCCGGCGCGTCCGACGATCGGCGTGGGCGCGAGCTCCGCGAGCGCCTGCCCCCGAGGATCGGCGTTAGCCGGAAGGCTCTGCAGCCAAGCTTCGATTCGCCGGTGGAATCCCGGCACGCAGACGAATGCTCCCTGGTTGGCCGCTGTGTCGGTGAGATACACGATGCCTTGCAGATTGAAGTGGATCGGCAATGTGAGGCTCATGTCCCAGTGGAGTCGCGGCCCCGGGAAGGGCCAGCCGGGCCGCACCGGAGGATTGAAACCCGCCTGGTCGATCGTAGGCCACAGATCGGTCCGGCGCCAGAGCTCGGCGAAGGCGGCGAAGATGCGGGGCGCCGACCGCACCGCGCAAATGGCCGGATGGTGCAGCAGAGGTAGCCAGATGCTGTGGCCCTGTGGTCCGGAATACCAGGTGTCGCAGTTCTCGGGATCGGCGCCTACGAATTCCCAAATGGCCTGTTCCGAAGCGCGGCATACGTCCGTGGGGACGGCATCCTGGAGTACGACGTAGCCGTGCTCGTCGAAGAATTCAAGATCGCCGGCGCTCAGCGCAGGTTCAAACGCTTCGCCATTTTCCGGCAAGGTTCCCGCGAGCGCGGCGTTGAGGCGGGCGATGCGGCCGGCATCGATGGCTCCGCCATTGATCTCTAGCACCCACTGCTCGAACTGCTCAAATGTGGGTAGAGCCTCATTGAGCCAGCACAGCGTTTCTTGCAGATTCAATCCCAGTCCGCTGAGCACCGTCCTGTCGGCGGTCCACTCTGAGTCGTCGGCTGGCCCGATCAAAGGGGCTGCGCGCTGGCTCAAGATCCGGCTCCAGAACCGCTTCAAATGGCGGACGCCCAGTGACCCCGTCTCTTCGGAATTCGCCTGGACAATGCGGCCAGCCTGCAGCTTCGAGGGGGGACTCATGGCGCGATGATACCGCACGCTCGAGAATAATGGCCGAGCGGCTCTGTGTTATTCTGGTTTCTCCACACGATGTCGCAGACCAGATCGCTCCCGCGTATCTGCATCGCGTTGGGCCTGCCAGACGTTCCAACCTTGCTCGCTCATGCCCGGCGCGAGGCCGAGGCCGGCGAATCGTTCCTGGAATTCCGCCTGGATTATCTCGATAAGCCGCTCCAGGGCGCGGAGGCGATCCGCGCCTTCCTGGACGAGTTTCCCGAGGTCACCGTGCTGGCCACATGCCGGCGCCATCAGAACCACGGAAAGTTCAACGGCAGCATCGAAGAGCAATTCGCCGTGCTCGACGCCGCGGTGGGTCATGGAGCACAGGCGGTGGATATCGAAATCGAGACCGCCGAGATGGCGCACGAGCGTGTACACCAGTTCCGCGGCCGCGCCATGGTGATCGTTTCGTATCACAACTTCGAAGCGACGCCGCCGCTCGATACGATCGTGAATCGCGTCATGCGGGCGCCGGCCGATGCCTTTAAGATCGTTACCACGGCGCGCAAGCCTTCCGACAACGTGCGCATTTTGGCGGCGGCGCGCGCCTTCCCCAAACAGAAAATCGTGGTGTTGGCGATGGGCGAACTAGGCTTTCCCTCCCGCGTGCTCTCGCCGGTGTTCGGCGGCGCTTACAGCTACGCCGCACCCATATTCGCCGAGGGCACGGCGGCCGGCCAGGTTTGCGCGGGTTCGCTGCGGCACCTCTATCGCGTCGACAAACTGGGAAAGAGCGCGAAAGTTTACGGTGTCATTGCTGATCCCATCCGCCATTCTATTTCGCCCGCCGTGCATAACCGGGCGTTTCAATCACGCCGCATCGACGCCGTCTATCTGCCATTCCTGGTTTCGTCCGCGCTGCTGCGCGACTTTTTCCTGCTGGCGGAGCGCCTGCCGCTGGCCGGCTTCAGCGTGACCATTCCGCACAAGCAGAAGATCATCCGCTATCTGGATGTGGTGGAGCCCCTGGCGCGGCGCATCGGCGCAGTGAACACGGTGTGGCGCAAGGCAGGCAAATGGCGCGGCGCCAACACCGATGCAGCCGGCATCACTGGACCTCTGGCGCGGCTGCTGAAGCTGCCAACGTCCTCCGTGCTGATTGTCGGGAATGGCGGCGCCGCCCGCGGTGCGGCCTTCGCGCTTTCCGACGCCGGCGCCAAGATCGCACTCGTCGGCCGCAATCCCGACCGCGTGCGCGCGCTGGCCAAAATCTGCGGCGCCGAAGCGCTGGGCCGCGATCAGCTCGACAATCGCCGTTTCGACGCGGTGGTCCACGCCACGCCGCTCGGCATGTTTCCTCATGTGAACGAGTGCTTCTTCAACGGCAATATCCCCGCCGACGTGGTCTTCGACATGGTGTACAATCCCATGGAAACGGCCTTGATCCGCAAAGCCAAGGAGCAGGGGAAAACCACGGTTCCGGGGCTGGAAATGTTCATCGAGCAGGCGGTCCGCCAGTTTGAGATCTGGACGGGCGAGACCGCCCCACGCGCCGCCATGCAAAAAGCGGCGCTGGAGGCGTTGGAGCATAAATGTTCGGAGCACAAATGAAAGTCTCGCGCCGGCAGGTGACTGCCGCGGTTCTGGTGGGACAGGCGATTCGCCTGTCCGCGGCGCCTGAGGCACCTGACGCCGAGCTTCAAGCCGCGCGAGATCGCCTCAAAACGAACGCTCAGGCGCTCTCTGCCGTCAGCGTCCCCAGGGACACCGAACCCGCATTCCAATTCAAAGCCTGAACCATGGCGCAACTAGGCAGCGATGTTTTCTTCTCCACGATTGGTGAGTTGAACGCGCGCCTTGTGGCCAAAGAAATCTCCGCGGTGGAATTGGCGCGGGCCTTTGTCGAGCGTCTCCAGCAGCTCGGTCCGCGCTATAACGCATTGGTACTCAGCCTGAAGCAGGAAGCCATCCGCCAGGCGGAGGCCGTCGATAAAGAGATCAAGCGCGGCCGTTTGCACGGCCCGCTTCAGGGCATTCCCTACGGCGTGAAGGACCTGCTGAGCTACGCGGGCCAGCCCACTACATGGGGGGCCAAGCCCTACGCCGCTCAGGTGTTTGACTACAACGCCACCGTCATCGACCGGCTGGATGGCGCGGGCGCGGTCATCACCGGCAAGCTTTCCATGGTGGAGCTGGCGGGCGGCGGCGGATACCGTTACGCGTCGGCTTCTCTCACCGGCCCCGGATTGAATCCATGGGACCGCACACGCTGGTCGGGCGGCTCTTCCAGCGGACCGGCCGCGGCCGTGGCCGCAGGGCTGGTGACCTTCGCTATCGGTTCGGAAACTTCGGGCTCAATCATCACTCCGGCCAGCTTTTGCGGAGTCACGGCGCTGCGGCCCACTTATGGCTTGGTGAGCCGGCATGGCGCCATGGCGCTTTCCTGGACGCTCGACAAGCTTGGTCCGTTCGCGCACTCAGCCGAAGACTGCGGCATGATTCTGCAGGTGATCGCCGGCAAGGATTCCAGCGACCCCGGCTCGGCCGGCCGCAGCTTCTACTACACGCCTCAATACGCGCGGCCGCTCAAGGAGCTGAAGATCGGCTACGCGCCGGGCGATTTCACCGATCGCGCGGAACCCTCGGCGCGGGCGGCTTTCGACGCTGCTCTCGCCGTGTTCAAAGCCGCCGGTGCGCAGCTGACGGGGGTCCAATGGCCGCAGTTTCCTTACGGACCTGTGCTCTCGACCATTCTGGCCGGCGAAGAAGCTTCGATTTTCGAACCGTTGATCACGAGCGGCAACGTGGACCAGCTAGCCGACAAGTCGCAGATCGCCGGACTCAAGGCCGCGCTCGATCTTCCGGCGAAAGACTACCTGAGGGCGATGCGCATCCGCCGCCTAATCCAGCACGCATTCAGCAATGATGTGTTCACGCAGGTGGACGCACTGCTGGCGCCGGGGCGTTCCGGACCCGCTCCGAAAATCGACCAACCCCTCGCGCCGCCGCCGGGCGCGACGCCTGCTGCACCCCCCACGCCGACACCACCCCCGGCCGGTCTGGCGGGAATCATCCCCGCTGGAAACCTCGCGGGCCTGCCCGCGCTGGTCGTTCCCTGCGGCTTGGCAGAAAATCTGCCGGTCGCCCTCCAAATCGTGGGCGCACCGTTTTCCGAGAACCTGCTGCTTTCCATCGGGAAAGAGTTCCAGGCGCGTACGGACTGGCACAAACGAAGACCACCGGGAGCCTGAGGTCGTATGCGGCGCCTTCATTTGCTGGTCGGCATCCTTGCCGTACTCGCCTTCCTCATCACCGGCCAAATCATGCGCCATCACGAGCCGCTGATGTCGGCCCTGAGCGCGGAAACCCGCCTGATGCTCCGCTCGCGCCACATCTACATTCTGGCTGGCGGGCTTGTCAATCTTATGCTGGGAATCTATGTGCAACAACGCCATGGATGGCGCGGTGTCATGCAGGACATCGGATCCGCGTTCCTGGTGCTCTCGCCCGCGCTGCTGATTGCGGCGTTCGCCGTCGAGCCTGCCGTTGGCTTCCGCCGGGAGATGTGGTGGAGTACCATCGGCCTCTACACTCTGTTCGGCGGCGCTATGCTGCATCTGACTACCATCACGAAATGAAGCGCCAGGCCCCGCCCCGTGGGGCAGACGGTCGCTTTTTGCGGTCTGCCAGCAGCGGCCGGCCGCCATCCCGACGGCCCGGCCCCGGTTTCCAAGCGTAAATTCCGCCAAGCCTCTTCCTCTTCCAACCGTCACTCTTCTGTGATAAAGTTGCTCCCATCTTCAGAGGGGTAAACATGTCAGTCACTCGTATTTTTCCGTACGCTTTTGTTGGTTACGTTGCTCTTGCCGCTGGACTGTCACTTCCTGCCGCGTTCGCGCAAACCGAAGCCATCAACGGCAGTATCCGCGGCCGTATCATTGATCCGGCCTCCGCTGCCGTGCCCAAAGCGACGGTCACCGCGACCAATGCCGCTACGGGATTTTCCCGAGAGCTGCTCACAAACGACGACGGTTACTTTGTCATTCCTAACTTGCCGCTTGGCACCTACACCGTATTGGTGCACAAGGAAGGCTTCGAGACGCAGCGTCACACCGATGTTGTTCTCGACGCCGGCACCGAGGCTGTTCTCGACGTCCAACTCAAGGTAGGTGCGGTGAGCACCACGGTCGAAGTGACCGGCGGCGCGTCGGTGGTGGAACCGTCGCGCGTCAACACCGGCCGCACCATAGAGCACCTCGAGGTTGATAACCTGCCCCTCACCTCCCGCAATCCTTACAATTTCGTGCTCTTCCAGCCGGGCGTGAGCGGCCACCCGAACCCTGAACTGGGCATTCCCCGGACCATCAACACCAACGGCCTGCTCGACCGCATCAACTACCAGATGGACGGCATGGTGAACACCGAAACCGACCGCTACGGCCTGCGTTTGTTCCCCATCTCCGACGTCTACGTGCGCGAAGTGCAGACCGTGTCCAACAGTTTTGCGCCCGAGTTTGGTGGCACCGCCGGCAACATCTTCAACGTCATCACCAATTCCGGTACCAATCAGTTCCACGGCGAGTTCTATTTCATCGGCCGCCCCACCGACGCCAGCGCCCGCACCATCTTGTTGGCCTCCAACAAGCCAGCCACCGCTATCGATCTCCATGATTACGCTGCCAACTCCGGCGGCGCCATTATCAAAGACAAGCTCTTCATCTTCGGCGGCTATGAGCATCTCTTGCGCGCCCTGCCAGCGCCCAATACCATCAACCCGAATTCCGCCGCGCAGATCGGTCTCACGCCCAGTCTGCTCGATACCGCGCCCTCCGTGCAGCACGCGCAGTTCCTCAATCTGCGCGCCGATTGGATCGTCAACTCCAAAAACCAGGTTTTTGTACGCTACAACTATTTCCGCAACGAGTATCCGTTCAACACGGCCGTCGGCGGCATCAACGCGCTTGACGTGGCCCAGGATTTTCACGACCGCGCTCACATCGGCGGCGTTCAGCTCCTCAGCACGATCTCACCCGACCTGCTGAACGAGCTCCGTGCCTCCTGGCCCTATCGCAACGAGCGCCACGTCGCCAGCCCCGGTGACGGTCCCGGCCCGACGATTACCATCAGCGGCGTCGCCACCTTCAATGGCTATGGCCCGGCCTTCCAAGGCTATCCGTTTGCGGAAAAGATCCCCAGCTTCAGTGACGGTCTCACCTGGATCCACGGCGCACACACCATGAAATTCGGCGGCGGCTGGCAGCAGAATAACGACAACCAGGTGAATCCCGTCACGAGCACCTACACTTTCTCCAGCATCGCCAACTACCTGGCGGCCAAGTCCGGCACCAATCCGTTCGCATACTCCACCTACGCTACCGTGCTCGGTGCTCCCGGCCGCTCCTACAAATCGAACTTCTTTAACCTCTATGCGCAGGATAGCTGGCAGGTGCGGCCCAACCTGCTCGTTTTGTACGGCGTGCGCTATGACCGCTTCCAGGCTCCCGACGGCGAAGCCAGCGCGCCGTTCCTCTATACCCAAAGCTTTCGCACCCCCGCAAAGAACTTCGCGCCGCGTCTGGGACTGGCCTGGAGCGTCGACCAGAAGACAGTGGTGCGCGCCAACTTCGGCATGTTCTACGAAGCGCCGCCTACCAATCTCTGGTTCAACGCGCTGTACAACGACGGCTCCACGCGCTCCTTCACCGCTTCGCTGACTCCCACGTCTGCCGGAGCACCCGCCTTCCCGACCATTCTTTCGTTAGTTCCCGGTGCGACCCCCGGCACTCCCAATATCACCGCCATCACGCCGACTTTCCGCAATGCTTACACCCTCAATAACAGCATCCAGATCGAGCGCGAGCTCAGTCCGCACGACGCCCTGACTCTCGGCTACGTCCGCACTGCCGCTCGCGAGCTCACCTTTTTGCGGAACCTGAACCTCATCAATCCCATCAACTACCTGGCCGATGGCCGCCCGGTCTTCTCCACCGCCGTGAATGCCGCCACCCGCCTCTACCCGCAGTTCAACGCGATTACGCTGCAGGACGTGGGCGCTATTTCGGACTATAACGCCATGATCGTGCACTACACGCACCGCTTTGCTCAAGGCTACCTGGCGAGTGTCTCCTACACGTGGTCGCACACTCTCGGCGACGCGCCCGATGCCAATAGTTTCGAGCAAAACGCGGGCATTGAAGACCCGACGAACCGCACCCGGGATCGCGGCAACAGCATCGTGAACCGGCCGCAGGCTCTGACGTTCTCGACCGTACTCATGCCCACGTTTACTCACGTCGATAGCGCCGTCGCCAAGTACCTTCTCAACGGCAACCAGTTCACCTTCCTCGGCAATCTCTCGTCCGGCGACCAGCAAAACATCACGGCCAGCTCATCGCCGCTGAACGGCGACAGCTCCACCTCTGGCCAGCGCCCGCTGTTCATCGGACGCGACACCGTGCGCGGCCCCAATGTCTACCAGGTAGACGCTCGCTATACGCGCACGCTGTTCACCGTGCACGAACGTTTCCAGACGAAGATCCTTGCCGAATTCAACAATCTGTTCAACCACAAGAACATCACCTCGTTGAATACGGTCCTGTCCACGAATTCGCTCGGCGTGCTCAATAACCCGATCCCCACCACCTTCGCGCCCACCAGCACCGTGCTCGAAGCGCGCATCATCCAGTTGGGGATTCGGGCCGACTGGTAGATAGCCACGAGCTGCGAGCTTCAAGACAGACCCATCGGAGCCGCGAGCGAAGCGAGCGGACGTCTGGCAGCTCGCGGCTCGAAGCTCGCACGCTACAGCAGCGACCCTCCCGTCGCATCCATATAGTGCCCCGTCACCCAATGGGCGTCGTCTGATGCGAGAAACGCCGCCACGCCTACCAGATCCTCCGGCTTGCCGATGCGTTGGAACGCAGATACCTTCGCCGCATAATCGCGTGCCTTCGGATCGCTGAACAGTTCGGCGTTCATGTCGGTCTCGATGAAGCCGGGCGCGAGCCCGTTGACGGTGATGCCGCGTGGCGCCAGCGCCTTGGCAATCGTGCGCGTGAACACATCGAGCGCTCCCTTTGTCATGGCGTAGGGGAGCCGCTCCGGAACCGCACGGTGGCTTATGCCCGATGTCAGGTTGATGATTCGACCGCCGTCACGCAGCCTCGGCACCGCTTCCTGCGTCAGGAAGAACGCTACCTTCACATTCAGCCCAAACAGTTCGTCGAACAACTCCTCCGACGTGTCTTCCAACGTGCCTGCCGGCGCCATGCCGGCATTGTTCACCAGGATATCGAACCGGTTGGCGCCCGTCCGCTTTTCGAGCTCCGCATCCACCTTTTCCATGAGGGCCGTGCAACTGGCGCGCGAGCCCAGCATCTCCCCGACGAGGAACCCTTTCCCGTTCTGCCGTTCGATCTCGCGCAGCGTCTCCTCCGCCGCCGCGCGATTCCGCCCGTAGTGCACCGCTACCAGTGCCCCTTCCCGCGCGAATCGCAATGCAATGGCCTTTCCAATACCGCGGCTCGCGCCTGTAACAAGAGCGATCTTGTCGTTCAACATATCTCTACTCATAATGCCTCACACCAGACGGTCGTCCTCTCATTCTGTACTGTCTCCTGACTTCTGGCTCGTGTTTCAGTTACAATCCGGTTGACAACATGAACCCCCGCCGCGATTTCCTGAAAATCTTTGGTGTGGCGGCCGCTGCCGGCGCGGTCACTGCTCCGCCCCAAGCCCGCGCCGCCGAGGCCCCATCCACATTCGACGTCCGCACGTTCGGCGCTACCGGCGATGGCAAGACAATCGACACGCCGGCCATCAATAAGGCTATCGATGCCGCGGCAGTTGCCGGCGGGGGGACCGTGCGTTTCCCGGCCGGTACGTACCTGTGCTACTCGATTCGTCTGAAAAGCAACGTCGGCCTCTACCTCGATCAGGGCTCGAAAATCATCGCCGCCGATCCACCCCCCGAAGGCCAGCCGGGCTACGATCTCGCCGAAAATGCCGGTGTTACGGAGCCCTGGATCCAATACCAGGATTTCGGCCACCGCAACTGGCACAACAGTCTCATCTGGGGCGAGGGCATTTCGAACGTTTCCATCACCGGCCCTGGCCTCATCTGGGGCAAAGGGTTGAGCCGCGGCTTCGGGCCGGGACCGCGCGCCGAAACGCCTGGAGTGGGAAACAAAGCGATTGGCCTCAAAAACTGCCACAACGTCATTCTCCGCGACTTCGCCATCCTGCACGGGGGCCACTTCTGCGTCCTCGCCACTGGCGTCGACAATCTCACCGTCGACAATGTCACCATGGACACCATCCGCGACGGCATCGATATCGATTGCTGCCGCAACGTACGCGTCTCCAACTGCAATGTCAACTCGCCCTGGGACGACGGCATCTGTCTCAAAAGCTCCTTCGGCCTCGGCTGGGCGAAGCCTACCGAAATGGTGAACATCACCAACTGTTACGTCTCCGGCTGCTGGCAGGAAGGCACCCTCATCGACGGCACCTACAAACCGTTCGGACCCACGGAGCGCATCCCCCACACCGGCCGCATCAAGTTCGGCACCGAATCGAACGGCGGCTTCAAGAACATCGCCATCTCCAACTGCATTCTCGAAGGCAGCCAGGCGCTCTCGCTCGAAAGCGTGGACGGCGCCATCATGGAAGACGTCACCATCACCAACATCTCCATGAAGAATCCGGTGACCGCGCCCATTTTCATGCGGCTCGGCCGCCGCATGCGCGGCCCCAAGGATGCCGCCATCGGCACCGCCCGCCGCATCACCATCAGCAACATCACGGTCTCCGGCGCGCCGACCCGGCAGGGCTCGCTCATTACCGGCATTCCCGGCCATCGCATCGAGAGCGTGAAGCTCAGCAACATCATCGTGCTCCACGAAGGCGGCGGCACGGCCGAACAGGCTGCGATCAACGTGCCGGAGCAGGAAGACGTCTATCCCGATCCTGGCCGCTTCGGCGCGCTTCCCGCGCAAGGCTTTCTGATACGCCACGTCAAAGACGTCCAACTGGACGGCATCCAGATCCTGGCCGCCAAGCCAGACGTCCGCCCCGTTATGATGCTCGATGAAGTCGAAGGCGCATCCTTCGCGCACATCAAAGGCCCCGCCGGCGCGCCTGTGTTCTCGCTCAACGGCGTCAGCGATTTCGAAGTGCGCGCCAGCCAGCCGGTTGCGGACACCTACCTCGAACGCGTGGAGAAGAAAACGCTATAAGCTATAAGCCTTAGGGCTTACAGCTATGAACAGACGACATTTTCTCGCCACAGGCGGCGCAGGCGCTCTCGCGTGCTCCCCGCCGGTCGCCTCCCAAACCACCGAGTCCGTCCGCATGAGGCTCGGCTGCCAATCGGCGCCCACCAACGACACGCATCTGAAATACCTGGCACGGTACGGCGTCAAGCACGTCTCCGGCTACCCCGAAATCGCCGACGGCCGCCTCTACGCCACCGTAGAAGAGCTCAAGCGCATGGTCGACCTGGCGGCGTCGAACGGCATCACCATCGAGGGGGCCGTGCCGCCTTTCCTCAGTTCCAGCCACATCGACCGCGAAAAGCACCCCGCCATCATGTTGGCGCAGAGCCCGGAGCGCGACCGCGACATCGAAGCCTTCCAGACTTTCATCCGTAACTGCGCCGCTGCCGGTATTCCCAGCCTCAAATACAATATGAGCATTCTCGGCGTGCTGCGCCTGCCGGGCCGCACGCCCGGCCGCGGCGACGCCACTTACAGCACCTGGCGCCTTAAAGACGCGCATCCGTCGACGCCGCTCACCCGCGCCGGCCGCGTCACCGCCGACATGTTCTGGGAGCGCATCACCTATTTCTTGGAGCGCGTCATCCCCGTTGCCAACGAATACAAGGTGCGCATCGCCTGCCATCCGCACGACCCCGGTGTGCCGCCAGAAGGCTACCAAGGCGTGACGCGCGTACTGGGCACCGTCGACGGCCTCAAGAAGTTCGTCTCCATCCACGAGAGCCCTTATCACGGCCTCAACTTCTGCCAGGGCACCGTGTCCGAAATGCTGCGGGACCCCGGCAAGGAGATCTTTGACGTCATTCGCTACTTCGGGACGCGCAACAAAATCTTCAACGTCCACTTCCGCAACATCCGCGGCCATCGCGACGACTTCATGGAAGTCTACCCGGACGAAGGCGACATCGATTTCGTCAAAGCCATTCGCGTCTACCGCGAAATCGGCTACCCCTACCTCCTCATGCCCGACCACGTACCCCAAGCCCCTGGTGACCCGAACGGCCTGCAGTCGTTCGCGTTCTGCTACGGCTATATCCGCGGCCTGCTGCAGTCGCTCGCTGCCTAGTAGGACATGCTTTAGCTTGTCGTGCCGCCGGAGGCGGCCTTCGGACATTGGGACAGCCGAAAACCGGCGGTTCCGCAAACCGGACCGCCTTTCCTGCCAGTGCCTCAGGTGAATGCGCGCCACCCGACGACGAGCCGATATTCTAGAACTGGGACGGGCATTGGTTGAGGTCGCCGACCCACGGCGAGCGACCCTTGTACTGGGTGGGCTCCGCAACCAGCCGAAAGTCTCGGCCCTCGCCAAGTACCGCCTCGAGGGTTTCTCCGTCGAGCGTTTAATGCAGTTCTTACGCTATTGCACCAAGGTGGAGATCGTCATCCGAAACAAGCTGCGTAGCCGGCGCCCGGGGCGGGTCTACATCACTCTGCCTGACAATCATCTCCCAATCACAGGCATCCCAGAATTTCTCATCATTGTCTTTCCCGCAGCCAGGCCGTAGTGTCGCTAGCGTCTGCCCCAAGCCGGCACTGCTACGCTGCCTGGCTCCCTTTGTCCCTCGGCTCCCTGCTCCCTCACCGCAGCCTAATCAAACTGATCTCCAGCACATCCGCATTCGCCTTCGCCTTGTCGATCACCTCACCAGCCGGTTCGCTCTCCAGGTTGATCCGCGCCACCGCCGCATGCGCGCCTTCAAACACGACGTTCTCCATTTCCTGCACGTTGATGCGCGCGCCGCTGATGGCGTCCAGCACGCCCGCCAGCACTCCCGGACGGTCGAGGTGCCGGACCACCAGCGCGCACGTGGCAGGCGTGCTATGCGCCATGTTCACCACGTTGGGCACGTGGCCGCTCTCCTTGAACGTCTGAATGATGCGCACCGTCTCCGCCGCAATCGCTTCCTGCGCCTGCTCGGTCGATGCGCCGATGTGGTGCGTGCCGTACACCAGATCCATCTTCGCGATCTCGTCCTCGAACTCCCCCGTGCCGCCCGCAGGCTCCTTGGCAAACACATCGAGGCCCGCGCGTATCTGCTTTTCGCGCACGGCCTTGGCCAGCGCCTCCTGGTCTACTACTTCCGCCCGGGCGGTGTTGATGAAGAAAGCACCCGGCCGCATCGCGCCAAAGAAGTTCGCGCTGATGAGTCCGCGCGTCTGTGCGTTCAGTGCGAGGTGGATGCTCACAACGTCGGCTTCGCTCGCCACTTCCACCGGCGACTGTTTGTGCTCCACGCCCATCTGCCGCGCCGCTTCCGGCGTCAGGCTGCGGCTCCAGCCAACCACACGCATGCCGAACGCGCGCGCCCGGGGCGCCATCTCGCGCCCGATCTTGCCCAATCCCACCAGCCCTAGCGTGCGGCCGAACAAGCCTTTCGCCTGGGAAAACTCTTTTTTGTTCCACTGCCCGCTCCGCAGCGCCCGGACGTTATCGGCAATGCGCCGGTCGAGCGCCAGCAGCAGCCCGAACGCCAACTCCGCCACTGCGATGGAATTCTTGCCGGGGCAGTTGGAAACATAGATGCCGCGCCGCGAGGCCGCCGGCACGTCGATGGTGTTGTACCCCGCGCCCGCCCGCACCACTAGTTTGAGCGCGCCGGCATTCAGCGCGGCCTCGGTGACCACGGTGGATCGCACCACAAGCACGTCAGGCTGCCATGCGCCGATTTCCGCTGGCAAAGTCTCCGCTTTGAGCGACGGCTTGAATGAGACCTCGCAACCGAGGTCGTATAACCTGTCCCGTCCGGACTGTTCGAATTCGTCGGCAATAAGAACGCGCATAAGTAGGGCTACGCCCCACTTGAAGTTTACTCCCCGGCACGTCCTCCCCGGCCGCCCTCGCCGGCTTTCGGCAGCGGTTTGCGGGGCATCATATCCGGCCGCGTGGCCGTGTTGTAGACGAACCATGCCATGATGGCCGAGGCCTGCTCCAGATCGCTGGCCTGCAGCTCGTCGTACACGTCCATGTTCGAATGGTGCGTCCGCGTGCCGTACTCCAGCGGGTCCTGAATGAACTGGAAGCCGGGCAGACCCACAGCGTCGAATGCCATGTGATCCGTGCTGCCGGTGTTGCGGATCGTCAACGTGGAAGCGCCCAGGTCGCGGAACGGCGCCAGCCACGCCTGGAAAATCGGCCGCACCTCGTCGTTGTCCTGCATATAGACGCCGCGAATCTTGCCGCTGCCGTTGTCCAGGTTGTAGTAGGCCGAAAGCTTCGCGTGCTCCGGCTTCGTCTTCATATCGGCCGGATCGGCGAAGTGCTCCTTCACGTAGGCGCGCGACCCGAGCTCGCCTTCCTCCTCTCCCGTCCACAACGCCACCCGCACGGTGCGTGGCATCTTCACGGCGAGCGTTTTCAGAATGCGCATCGCCTCCAGGGCCACCGCCGAGCCAGCCGCGTTGTCCGTTGCGCCCGTGCCGCCCGTCCACGAGTCGAAGTGGCCGCCCAGCATCACCAGACCGGCATCCGGGGATGTGCCCGGAATTTCGCCCACCACGTTGAACGACTCCGAAGGTTCCAGCAGCTTGGCCTTGATGTCGAATTCCAGGGTTACCGGAATGTTCTTCTCGACCAGGCGTGCGATGCGGTTGTAATGCTCCGGCGTGATTACGGCCGAGGGCGGCGGCAACTCCGCCATCGGGTCGCGCGGTAATGTGCCCTGGCCCATGATGGTGCCACCACCCGGACCGCTGCCCGGTGTGAGCACTGCCAGCACGCCTTCGTCTTTCATAAACTTATTCAACTGCGACCGGAATGCGTAAGCGCCGCCGCGCCCGCCGCGTCCTCCCGCCGCGCCGCGCCCGCCGGCCGCCGCCGTGGGCCGCAAGCGCGAAAATCCCAGCGGCAGGATCGCCGGATTGCCGCTCGACGGGTCCGGAGCCTCCGCCGCTTCGTGCAGTTCCTGATCGGTGAGCCGCACTGAAAGCGGCTGCGTGATCATCTCCGTCGGCCGCGGCGCCGCTGACAGCACGATCTTTCCCTTCAGCTTCCCCTTCCATTTATCCAGATCTTCCGGCCCGTTGATCACCGCCAGCACAGCTTCACCCGTCACATCGCCATTGGTGCCGGGCGTCCACGGCTGCGCGAAGCCGATGATCGGCTGGAATTCCGGCGCTTTCATCATGGCGACGAAGCGCGTGCAGTTCCACCCGCGGCCCATCGGCCCCCACGCCTCGAGCTTGGCGTTCGCCAGCCCCCACTCCTTCATCTGGCCGACGGCCCATTCGCCGGCGCGCCGCGCCGAGGGCGAAAACGTCAGGCGCGGCCCGTGCACGTCCGTCAACTGGAACGCGATGTCCATGACCTTCGAGCTGCGCCCGAAGGCCTCATCGCGAATGCGGTGCGCCACCGCCAGGTTGATCTTCTCCTGCCCTTCCTGTGCATCCGCCGCAATCCACAGACCGGCGCACAGCGCTGCCAGCAATCCCACCACAAGTTTCCGCATAGGGCGAGGGTATCATGCCGTCGAAGGCCCGTGCTTACCGCGGAGACACGGAGAACACTGAGGAAAGCGAAGAGAGATGAGTTGGCCCTTCTCCGTGAGATCTCCGCGTCTCCGCGGTCCCATTCGCATCCTCAAGCTTTACGGGCGCGATTACAATGAAAAAACCATGCTGCACCTTCGCCGTTTCACCCCGGCTTTCGCCTTCGCGGTTCTAACCCTTTCCGCCCAGCAGAATACGGTTCTCATCAAGGCTGGCCACCTGCTTGACGTCAAAGCCGGCCGCCTGCTGGACAACCAGAACATCCTCATCCAGGGAGACCGCATCGCCGAAATCGGTCCCAACGTGGCAGCGCCCGCCGGTGCTCGCATCATCGATCTCAGCCGTTCTACGGTGCTGCCGGGCCTCATCGACAATCACACCCACGTCGTGCTGCAGGCCCATCCCACGCCCACCGATTACGACGAGCAGCTCATCAAGGAATCCGTCGCCTACCGCGCGATCCGCGGCACCGTCTCCGCCAAGATCGCGCTCGAGAATGGCTTCACTGCCATTCGCGATCTGGAAACCGAAGGCGCTATGTATGCCGATGTCGATATCAAGACCGCCATCAACCGCGGCATCATTCCCGGCCCGCGTATGTTCGTGGCTACGCGCTCTCTTGCGCCCACTGGCATGTACAACCCCACGCGTTTTTCCTGGGAGATCGATCCACACATGCCCGGCGGCACGGAATTTGTCGATGGCCCCGACCAGATTCGCCACGCCGTGCGCGAGCAGATCAAGTATGGCGCCGACTGGATCAAATACTACGCCGACGGCGGCAACCGCGCCGGTCCGAACTTCACAGACGACGAAGCGCGCGCCATCGTCGAGGAGTCTCATCGACTTGGCCACAAGGTAGCGGCCCACGCCAACACGCAGGCCGGCATCGCGCAATCCGTCAAGGTGGGCGTCGATAGCGTGGAGCACGGCGGCGGCCTCGACGAAGCTACAGCCAGCCTCATGGCCGAGAAGGGCACCTACCTTTGCCCGACGCTCTACATCTATGCCCGCAACCGGCGCAGTGGGCCAGCCGATCGCTCTCCGTCGCCCGCCAACGCCCGCCCCCCGGCAGCTTCCAACGACCGCGAAAACAACTTCCGCCGCGCCGTCCAGAAGGGCGTCAAAATCGTCTTCGGCACCGACATCGGCGGTTACGCGTGGACGGAAACCGAAACCAAGGAATTCGAGTACATGGTGAATTGGGGCATGAAGCCCATCGACGCCATCCGCGCCGCCACCATCTGGGGGGCCACCCTGCTCGATCAGCAGGATCACTTCGGCTCCCTCGAACCCGGCAAATTCGCCGACCTTGTGGCCGTGGCAGGCGACCCCAGCATCGACATCACCGAACTCGAGCGAGTCCATTTCGTGATGAAAGGCGGCGTGGTGTACAAGCAGTGACATCGTGGGTGGGGCTGACGGTCGCCTGTGCCGCATGCCAGGTACGACCGTCGCGTTCCGCAGACGGCCCACAACGACCGTCTGCCCCACGGAGTGGCTCCGCTATCTTGTTTTCAACTGCTCGGGCAGCACCGCGTAACCTTCCGGCGGCGGAAACAACGTGATCAGCAGTTCCAGCCGTCTTCGAAGATACCGGCTCGGCATCTGCCGCGGCCCCGTCTCCACGTCGATGTCGCAGCACGTTCCGTGCAGATACAGCGTCACGGTATCTTCGAACGCCTGCCGCGCGTACTCGCGGAAAAGCTTGGTTTCCTTGCGAACGTTGGTCTGGCGCCGCACCAGCGCCTGCTTTAGATGCCAGCTCTTTTCGTCCACCTCGCCGTGAACATTGGCGCTTAACTCTTCGCGGATGGCGCGGTAGAATCGCTCCTGTGCCTCTTGCGGCCAATGGTCGGCCACCAGGCCGGCCAGAGCATTGTAGAACTGGTAATGGTAGTCGGCCACGTCGACATCTTTAATTCCGAGTGCCAGCACCGTCTGGTCGCGCAGGTCGCGCCGGGAGCACGCCAATTGGCGTGACTCAGGCGGCCGCTCGAACGTCACCGCATCGCCGCTCTTGCCGTTCCCTTTTTCGAGATACGGCGCCAGGATGATGCCCACGGGCGGCAGCGCCCCGACGATGGCCGGCGAAATGGCCGCGATCGGATCGTTCAGATACTGCCGCAAATCCTCTTCCGCCACCGGAATCGTGGAGAAGTAAGAAAACTTTCCAGTAATGGGAATCATCTGCGCAAGAAAGCGCTCCGCAAGCTCTTCCACGCTCGATTTGGATTGTTCCGCGTCCGTCGCCATCCCCGTCGTGTCGATTGTAACAGGCTGTCTGAGCCACGAGCCACGAGCTTCCGGTCGCGAGACAGCGGGATTTCGCTCGAAGCTCGTGATGCGCGGCTCGCAGCTCCCCCTCACGTTAAACTCGTAGTTGGTGCGCGCAGCCCCCAAAATCCTCGTCTCCGCCGGCGAAGCCTCAGGCGATCTGTACGCTTCCCTGCTGGTTGCCGAGCTGCGGCGCCTTTATCCCCAGGCGGAATTCTTCGGCTGCACCGGTCCCAAATTGCGAGCTGCCGGCGTGCGCACCGTGGTCGATGCTGCCAGCCTGGCTGTCGTGGGGCTACTCGAAGTGGTTGGCCATCTCCCCCGTATCTGGAAGGAATACAAGAAGTTGCTGGCTGCTGCCCAAGAGGAAGCCCCCGACCTGGCCATCCTCACGGATTCGCCCGATTTTCACCTCCGGGCCGCCGCCCGTCTTTCCGCCCAAGGTGTGCCGGTGGTGTACCTTGTTGCTCCCCAGGTCTGGGCGTGGCGAAAAGGACGCCTCAAGTCAATGCGTCGTACCATTCGCCGGCTGCTATGCATCTTCCCTTTTGAGGAAGAGTTTTTCCGCCGGGAAGGCATAGACGCCGCCTACATCGGCCATCCTTTAGCCGGATTGGTAAAGCCGGGCTTAACCCGCGACGATTTTTTTAAGAAACACCGGCTCGCTCCGGGCCGTCCAACAATTTCGGTACTTCCCGGGAGCCGCCGTGGAGAGTCGGCGCGTCATCTGCCCGCGCTGCTCGACGCTGTCCGGTTGCTCTATCGGGAACAGGCCTTGAACGTTGTACTGCCGGCCTCGGCCACTACCGGGGCCGCTTTTTTCGAAGGGCGTATTGGGGATGCGCCCATTCGGGTGATCGAAGGAGAAAGCTGGGACGCCATGGCGCATTCGGATGTCGCGCTGGTCGCAAGCGGCACGGTGACCGTCGAAGCCGCTCTGCTTGGTACGCTCATGGTGTCTTTTTATAAGGTCACCCTGCCCAGCTGGCTCGCCGGCAAGTTCCTGGTCGATGTCCCCTTCTACACCATGGTCAATCTCATCGCCGGCCGCGCTGTCGTCCCCGAACTCATGCAATCGCAAATGACCGCCGAAGCCCTCGCGCGGGAAACGCGGCGGCTGTTGAACGACGAGCAAGCGCGCGCGGAAATGGGTGCCGGGCTGGCCGAGGTGCGCGGCAAGTTAACAGCCGGGCCCGGGGCCCGGGGGCAGGGGCCAGGGGAAGGCGGCGCGCTGCGCGCGCCTTGTAGTTTTGATGATACCGCTCGCGAAACGAGCGACCTTTCCCCGGCCCCCGGCCCCCGCCCCCCGGCCCCGGTTCTGGAACGGGCCCCATCCCCTGCTTTGTCGGCCGCCCTCATCATCCAAGACATTCTGGAAGGACAATTCGCTCATGTTTCGTAAACTCTCCGCCGTCTGCCTGCTGCTTGCCGGCTCGCTTGCCCTCACGGCTCAGGATCGCCGCAACGCCCAGCGGATCGACGTGCAGGATTACGTCATCGAAGCCGAGATCTCTCCCAACACGCAATCCATCGCGGTGAAAGCGACGGTGAATTTCGTGCCCCTCGACGACGGCCTAAACTCCGCGAGCTTCGAGCTGAACAACGCGCTCAACGTCTCGCGCGTCACGGATGCGCAGGGTAAGCAGATCTCCACCGCGCGCAACCAGCAGGAAGGCAGCGTGCGCCTCAGTTTCGACCAGGCCCTGCCCAAAGGCCAAGTCTCTTCCGTGACCTTTTACTATGATGGGCGCCTCACCGGCAACGAAGATTCGCCGGTCGAAGGCATCAAGTTCGCCGCCATCCACCCCGACTTCGCTTATCTGATGTACCCTGCGCGCTGGTTCCCGATCAGCGGTTACACTACGGATCGGTTCGGCGCCGACATGCGCATTACCGTCCCGATGGGCTACTCGGTTATCGGCAGCGGTCTCGACACCAAACAGAACGCCAATGATCGGAACATGTTCGAGTTCAAAATGGAGCGCCATTCCTTCCCTGGCTCCATCGCGGTCGTTAAGGGCGATCCCAAGCGCGTGCAGTCCGAAGGTGTTGCCACTACGGTCTACTTCCGCGGCAACGAAGAGGCCATGGCGCAAGCCTACGGCGATGAAACCGGCAAAATCATGTCCTATTTCACCGGCACGTTTGGCCTGCCGCCTGCCGCCAACCTGACGCTCGTTGAGACCGAAAGCGGTGCGCCCAACGGTTATGCCGCGCCGGGTGTCATCTTCCTCGCTCCCGCCGGCATCATCCCCACCACCGCATCGCGCCTGCTCGCCAATGAAGTCTCACGCCAGTGGTTTGAAGAGCTCGTCTCGGCCTCTACGCGCAACCAACTCTGGCTGGTGAACGGCCTGGCGGCTTATTCGGAGCTCGTGTGGACCGAGCACACCGCCGGTCCCGGCGGCATGCAGAAGCAGCTTGAGAGCGACATGACCGACGCTCTCACCGTCGACAATGTGCCCATCATCCAGTCTTCCCGCCTGGAAGATTACTCGCCCGAGTTCTGGGCGCTCACCGGCAATAAAGGCTCCGCTGTCGTCAGTATGCTGCGCTACGTCATGGGAGACGATAAGTTTTTCCAGGCAATCAAAGCCTATCTGCAGCAGAATGCCTGGAAGGCCGTCAACACCGAAGATTTTCGCAAGGCTGCGGAGACGGCAGAGGGCCGCGATCTCGGTTGGTTCTTCATCCAGTGGATCGAAAACGCCAGCGCTCCGGAATTCCGCCTCGAATACACCATCTACCGCACTTCCGATCCCAAAGGCTTCCGCGTCATGGGTAAGATCTCACAGGATATGGACATCTTCCGCATGCCCGTGGAACTTACTATCATTACCGACACCAACCCCGAACAGAAGAAAGTCGAAGTCGTCGGTACATCGTCCGAGTTTTCTGTCGACACCTTCGGAAAGCCTAAGGACATCAAGATCGATCCGAACAACCACCTTCTCCGCTACAGTCCCGACATCCGTGTGGCCGTCGCCATCCGCAAGGGTGAGCACTTCGCCATGCTCAGCGATTACATGAATGCTGTGCACGAGTATCAGAAGGCCTTGGAAACCAACCGTATGAGCTCTCTCGCTCACTATCGCATCGCCGAGGTTGATTTCCTGCAGAACCGCCTACAAGAGTCGTTGAACGAGTTCCGCCTGTCTCTCGATGGCGACCAGGTCCCGCAGTGGACCGTCGTCTGGTCGCACATCCATATGGGCTGGATTTACGACATCACCGGCCAGCGCGAGCGTGCAGTCAACGAGTACAATCTCGCCCAACGGACCAAGGACAACACTCAGAACGCCCAGGCGGAAGCCACCAAGTACCTCAAGACGCCCTATCAGCGTGAGCATCGCCTCGATCAGTAGGTCGGCACGGTGGGCCAGGCCGTTGGGCCTGTCCGCGCGGCCGAAGGCCGCCGTCCCGGAGCTCACAGCTCAAAGCTCGTAGCTTTTTCTGGAACTGGTTGCCCTTCGGCTGGCAATCCGGTCGTGAGCAGCGCAAAAATCCTGGAACCGCCTTTCGTTTCGCGGGCAATCCCGTCGAATAGCGGCATGGGCTCCGATTGCGCCGTCTTCGAACGCTTTCGCGCCGGCGATTGTGAAGCCTTCACAGCGCTCTACCGCGAGCATTATCCGGCGCTCTTCCGCTTCGCGCTCCACATGACCGCAGACCCCGTCCGGGCCGGCGAACTCGTCCAGGACGTATTCGTTTGGCTCATCCACCACAAGGCCGCGTTCGATCCGCGCCGCGGCGAACTCGCCGCTTTTCTGGTGGGTGTCGCCCGCCATATCCTGCACCGCTACGAACGCCAGAGCCGCCGCTGGGTGCCGCTCGACCCGGCCGGCCACACCGGCAATGATCGCGATCTGGATCTCGCCCTCGATGCCGCCGCCCTGCGCAAAGCCATCGCCCTTCTCCCTCTCCCATACCGCGAAGCCGTCGTGCTGTGCGACCTGGAGAGCAAAAGCTATGAGGAAGCCGCCGCGCGCGCCGGATGCGCCATCGGTACCATCCGCTCCCGCCTGCATCGCGGCCGCGAATTACTCGCCCGTAAAATGGGGGTGAAATGAAAACGCGCCAAGACCTCGAAACCGCCCTGGCCGCTCTGGCCGCCTCAGACCAACTCCCGCCGGCGCCGGACGTCGTTCCCGACGCCCTCATTTCTGAGTTTGTAGGGCAGGCCGACAGCCTGCGCGCCGGCTGGAAACCGGCGCCTATCGCTCTCGCAGCCGCTGCCTGCCTCCTTGCCGCCCTCCTCCTGCTTGCGCCCCAGCCTGCGCCGCCTCCGGCCCGCCAACCCGCCTTTGTCCCGATCCCTTACGTCGCCCCGCTCGCGCCCTACGAGCGGCCTCAGGTGGTCCGCATGGATATTCCCATGATGGCCCTCATGGCGGCAGGCCTCGAGGTTCACACCAACGATGCCGGCGGCCACGTCACCGCCGATGTCCTAATCGGCCAGGATGGCCGCGCCCTTGCCATCCGGCTCATACCGGGCCCCATTTCCGATACCAACAGGAGATACCAGGAATGAATAAGCTGTCGATCGCCATTTTCGCGGCCGCTGCGGTCGCCCTCGCGCAGACACCCGGCGCCCTTAACTTCGAGCAACCGGGCTGGGTAGCCGCTCCCGGCTCGAAATCCGTAGGATTCATGAATCCGCTGGAAAGCCAATCCGGACCGGTGCAAGGCCGGCCGTTCTCCGGCACGGAGGTTCGCCGCACGACGCAGACCCTGGCCGACGGCACCCACGTGGAGCACGCCGATACCACCCGTCTCTACCGCGACGTCCAGGGCCGCATGCGCGCCGAAACGCCCGACCGCGTCTTCATCTACGATCCCGTCGCTGGCTTCACCGCGGACCTGTTCCCCTCCGAGAAGAACTACGAGAAGCTGCCGCTCAAGGAGGGAACCCAGATATCCTTCGCCCTCGCCGGCAGCCTCGCGCAAGTCTCGCGCACGACCGCCTCCGAAGCACCCGCCAAAGGCCAGCGTACCGTGCGTCGCCCCGGCACGGAGGACCTCGGCACTCAGTTTATCGGGGGTATCCAGGTGAAGGGCTCGCGGGTCACTTCCATCATCCCCGCCGGCACCTTCGGCAACGATCGCGAGATCCGCATCGTCAACGAGCGCTGGTATTCCGACGACCTGCAAGTGCTCGTCAAGAGCGTGAATAATGACCCGCGCTTCGGCGTCAGTACCTACGAGCTCACCAATGTGGTGCAGACTCCACCCGACTCCGCTCTCTTCCAGATCCCCATCGACTATACCGAGCAGCGGAGGCACTGACGATGCGGACCCACTGTGCTCCGTTGGTGCTCCTTCTCGCCCCGGCCTGTTTCGCGGCGCACCCCGAGAAGGAGTCGACCTACACCGTCACCTCGGTGTTCGAACTCGCCAAGCCGTATAACATCGCCGACATGACCGACGATTACCAGGAGGCGCGTATGCTCGCCGAAGACGCCAACAGCGCCACGGTCGAGATCACGTATTACCCGTTCAGCAACAACGCCGATTCCATCGGCGAAAACCCCAACTGGAGGCACGAATACGCCGGAATGTCCCAATACTTGCGGCCTACGCCCACCGAGAACTGGGATGAGAAGATGCGCGCCGATCTGCTTGTCGAGTTGGCCCAAGACAGCATCGATCCCGCTGTGCTCACCGACCGCGAGCTCGTTAGAAAAGTCTCGCGCTGGCTCATGCGCCGCAGCACCTTTAATCCGGCGTTCGCCATCTGGTACGTGCATTTTCCTAACGCCATCCCGGAGGTCTTCGCGCCTCTCCGCGCTGCCTTCAATAAGGAGAAGCCCTCACCCGATACCACCGACCAGGCCATGTTCGACCGCGAAGTGCTCGGCCGCCAGATGTTCTACAACCGCGTTCATGGGAGCTGCACTTCCAGTGCTGTCCTGATGGCCACCGTCATGCGCGCCCTTGGCATTCCCACCCGCATCGTCTTTTTCGTCCCGCCCGCCGACGGCAACGACGCGAAGCAGCGCGAGATGCTGTTTTCCGCGCTGCACCACAACCAGGTTCGCGCCACCGTTCGCCACGGTTTGCCCGGAGGCGGCTTTAGCAACCACCTGTTCAACGAAGTCTTCGTGGGCAACCGCTGGGTGCGGCTGAATTACGACGTCCTGGGCCAGAACATCCTCGACGAACATTACCTCGGCCTTCTCACCCACATCCTCACTACGGACAGTCTCACGCATGTGCCTATGGCTGAGACTTGGGGCAGCCGCTATGCCGAGTATGCGCATGCCGAGCCGAAGCTATCCTCCATGAATCCATACCGCCTTCTCAAGGTCTCCGACCACTTCGGCGCCAATGCACACATCGAGAATCCCGCAATAGGTGAAGAGGAGCTGCGCAAGGTAACGGTCATCGAAGCCTGGACCCGCGACGCCGCCAACGCGCTTCTCACCAAGCCCGTCGACACGAATGCCGACCTCTTCATCGGCATTCGGGAGTACATTCCCAACTACACGCTCCAACTCCGCTACTTTGCGCAGCACGCCGGCAAGGAATTCACGCTTGTCGGTCCCGATGGGGCGGAACTCAAAGCCTCCCTATCCGGGCTTACGATTCGCAACAAAGACAAGACCGGCCGCCAATTCCAGTGGTTCGCCTTGAAGATTGCCGAGGCCGACCGCGCGCAGTTCGATCCCGGCACGCCGTACGCGATTCGCCCGCACAACACCAGCGAGACGTATCTGTGGACGGTCAAGGATGGCGTAACCGTGCGGGCCTCGAAGTAACGTGTTTGTGGAGCAGACTTCATTCTGCGGTGGGCTTCCGCCCACCACGCACCGGGCCGACTGAAGTCGGCCGCAGGCTGAAGCCCGCCCCAATTTTCCCTCGCGGAAGAGACGTCGGAATCAGGACACTAGCTACTGCCCCGCGCAGGCCTCGACCGCTCTCTGCGCCGCGGCATAGTCCGGCTTCAGCCGCAACGCCTCGCGAAACTGCTCGCATGCTTCCCCAATTCGCTCGCGCGCCACATCCGCGGTGCCCAGATTGAAGTGGGCTGCGGCATCGTCCGGCTGAAGACGCACGGTCTCGCGAAACTCCGTAATGGCCAGGTCCGGCTGGCCGGTCAAGCCATAGAGGCGTCCGAGATTGTAGTGAGCGTCCGCGTCTTCAGGTTTGTTTGAAGCCGCCGTCCGCAGGTTGGGGAGTGCTTCGTCATACCGTTCTTGCTCGGTTAAAACAACGCCGAGCCCTTCGCGGGCATCTGCGTTAGCCGGGTCCTCCGCGAGAGCCGCGCGATACTGTGCTTCCGCTGCCGCGAAATCGCCCTTCTTACTGAATGCCGCGCCTGCGTTGATCCGCGCCTCCGTGAGATTGGGCCGCAGCCGCAGCGCTTCCGTCACGTAGGGCATGGCTTCGTCTACGCGATTCTCCGCCAGCAGCGCCCGCCCCAATACATTCAGCGCCGCCCAATTGCCATCCGTCACTTCCACCGCATGACGGAAAAGCGCAACCGTGTCGCGCCAATACCCGACGGTCTGCCACGCCACGAAGGCATACGCGGCGCATACGAGAGCCGCGCCCGTCGGGCGCCACCATTCCCTGTCCCCGGCCCCCCATTCCCCGTACCCGATTTTGACCTCCCCGACTCCCCATACCGCGATTACCGCCAGCCCGATCAGCGGAACATACATATACCGGTCCGCCCGGCCCTGTACTCCCACCTGCACCAGCCCGATCGCCGGCACCAGGATGCCGCCGAACCAGAACCATCCCACGAACAGCCACGGCCGTCGGTTGCGCTGCCAGAGCACGGCCGCCGTAATCGCTGCGAGCACCGCCGTCGCGCCGATCCACCGCCATGCCGGCAGATCGGCCGCGTACGGATAGAGCACCGCCAGCCGCGCCGGCCATAGAAACTGCAAAACGTATGACGCGTACGCCGCCACCGCGTTTTCGACGCGCCAATGTAACGGCACCTCCGCCAGCGTCGCCGTAGCGCCACCACCCTGCTGCACGTCGAGCGTCACAATGGATGACGCAATCGCCATGCCAAGCAGCGGTACCTTCTCCATTACGAGCCGCCGCGCTGACACCGTTCCCCATCGCCCCAGCGGCCAATAATCGAGCAGCAGCAAGGCAAACGGCAGCGTCACAATCATGGGCTTCGACATCAACCCGCACGCGAACGCCGCAGCCAGCAGCCCGTAGGCGGCCGTGCTCGGCTTGTTCACGTATCGGAGGTACGCTCCAAGCGACAGAATCCAAAACAGCCCGCTCAACACCTCCCGCCGTTCCGCGATCCACGCCACCGGCTCCACATGCAGCGGATGCACGGCGAACAGCGCCGCCACCGCCGCGCTCTTCCAGAACGCTCCCGTCATGCGCCGCATCACCGCGAACAGCAGCACGGTATTCAACGCGTGCAGCAAAACGTTGGTGAAATGGTGCCAGCCCACCATATACGACAGCCAGGTAAGCGGAAACCAATTGGCAGCGTAACCAGTGCGGAAGGCCCACGCAATCGACGCCGCTGTCAGCCCGCCGCGCAGATGCAGGTTGTTTACGACAAATTCCGGATCGTCATAGCCAATGAACCCAAACCCAAGTACCCGCCCATACACAACAAAAACGGCGGCCGCCAGCGCGAGCGATATGTAAATCGCCCGCCGGCGTCCGCCGTTCTGGTACGGCAGGATGGCATCCTGCGGCCGAGTGGAACTCGGCCTGCCGACCGGAGGTCGGCCAGACTTCGTCTTACGAGGCAACTACCATGTTAGCCGCATCGCGAACTGCATCTGCCGCGGCTGCGTCAGCGTAGTTGTCACCTTGCCGAAGTTGCTTGACGAGATGACCGAGGAACTGCCCGCGGCGAAGATCGGGGTGTTCGTGATGTTGAAGGACTCCCACCGGAATTGCAGTTTAGTCCGCTCCGTAATGGTAAACACCTTGAACAGCCCGGAGTCGATATTGAACAGCCCCCATGCGCGGAAGTTGTTGCGTAGACCGGACTGCCCCGGCATGGTCTCCACAAACTGCCCGGACTGGCCCGGCGTTTCGCCGGGTGTCACCACCACGGAGATGGGATTCTGGAAGACGTTGGGACCGCCCCCCTTGATGCCGGTGGCGTTCTGCGTCAAACTCACCGGAATGGGGCCGCCCGGCGTCGCGTTGGCGTCTTCGTTCCAGTTGGTCGGCCACCGCTGCCCGTTGATCACCGTGAACGGAAGCCCGGACGTCTGCCGGTAAACGCCGCTGAGCTGCCAGCCGCCCACGAACGCATCCAGCACCCGATTCATGTTGGCGCCAAAATGTTTGTGACGTCCGAACGGAAGCTCGTAGACGCCCAGCATGTTCACCTGCTGCGTGGCATCGTAGTTCGAAACGGCCCGCATCTGACTCGGATTCCAAGTATTGATCATGAATCCGCTGCTGTAGGATCCGCTACCTTCCTGCGACGATCCCAAATCGATCGACTTCGAGAACGTGTAGTTTAAATCGAACTGCAGCCCGAAGCTCAGCCGCTTGCGCAGGGTCACCTGCAAGCCGTGGTAGTCGCCCAGCCCGATCGAACTCCACGCCGAGAGGGCTGAAAACTGCGGATTGAACACCATCCACGGCCCGTAGATGCCGCAGGCGATCTTCTTCACCGCACCGCTCGATGTCAACTGTGTTGGCCCGCCGTTCACGCAATTCGATGCGTTGTCGGCGTTGTTCAAAGTGTTGGTCGCGTCCCCCGACGCACTGTTGTTGAGGTAGTCGTTCGCCCAGATCTGTGTGGGTGTCATCCCGGGTAGGGCCGCTGTCTTCCACATGTTATTGAAGAACGGAATCTGCGGAATGTTGGCCGGCGTGTAACCCTGGAAATCGATGTAGCTCATCAACTGTGTCATCGCCTGGAAGTAAGTCTGCCCCGAAGCCGGGTCGGTCAGGTTCGTCGGCATCGCCAGATCGCGTTCCGCCAGCGAGTGCCGCGATAGCCGCATCACGTAAGAAGCCTCCAGATAGAATCCCTGGGGCAATTCGCGGCCGATGGTGAAATCACCATTCATCGTGTATGGCGCCGCCAACTGCGAGTCGATGCTGTTAGTGATGGCGAACGATCCGGAAGCGCCGGCCGCATAGGGATAGGTCAGCGGTGGAACGAGTCCGCCCGGCGGCGGCGCAGGCACAATCGACGACGGCACCGTGAAGAAGCTGGTATAGCGCGGCACCTGTGACGAACTCAGAATGTTCGCCGGGTTGGAAAAGCTCTGCGACAATCCCGGCGTTGTATTGCTGAACGTCTGCGCCAGCGGCTGGCCGATCAGGTCGTAATACATCCCGAAGCCGGCGCGGATCGAAGTCTTGCCCGGACCGCCGAACAGCCGGTGCAGCAACCCGCTCTCCGCCTTGGGCGAATACGCTATGCCTAACCGCGGCGCCCAGTTCTTGTGGAACGGATACAGCGCCGTCCCCTGGCTCACTGGCAGAAACTGGATCAAACCCGCATTCTGCTGCGTTAGACCCGCGGCCGCGAAGTTCGCACGCGCGCCCAGCCACGCCGCCAGCGGCACATTGGTTGACGCCTGCTGCCCGTTCACTTCGTACACCGGCGGCTCGAGCCCGAGCCGGATGCCCGCTGTGATGGTAAGGTTCGGCGTTACCTTCCACGTGTCCTGTACGTACATCTCCGCTTCGCGATTCTGGAAATCGCGCCTCGCCGGCTGACCAAATGGGAGCACGGTGCCGTTCACCAGGTAGTTGTAATCCGCCGTGCCCTGCGCTTCCAGTCCCAGCGCCGCCGCAATGGCGTATTCATAGTTCTGCTTGAATCCGCTCGAAACGCCCAGCGATGCCGGATTCAAGTCGTTCCCGGAACCCGTCAGCCATGACGGATTCGAACTCGCGCTGCTGAACGAATTCGCCGTGCTCGCTGATTGGTTGGAGATGTTACGGAACGATCCGCCGAAGCGGATGTTGTGCGCGCCGCGGCTCCAGGAAACGTCGTCGCCCACCAGATGCACCGGAATAATGCGCGAGAGCGAAGTAGCAGTGCCATAGGGCGTGCTCAGCCCGCGAAACCATTCGTAGTTGCTGCCTAGCGCCCCGGAAGTCTCGGTGCCCGCCCGTGTGAACCCGTAGTGCAGTGTGCTCACCAGCATGGGCGAAATCACGTACGTCCAGCCGGCCGCCAGGCCTTTGCTGTTTGCCAGGCTCACCGAGTTGGGCGGCAGCCCCGGAAACTGCGGAGCATTGGAGGAAAGGTTGTCCGTCCAATCGTTCTGAAGCTGTCCGCGAATAAAGATCGAGTGCTTGCCGGCATCGTCGGGGCGATAATCGAATCGGGCAATATATGTGTTGTTGACGTTGTACCCCGGCGCGTTGAATGTATATCCCGCCGTGTTGTACAGGTCGCCGATAGTCAGGTTGTTGGGGAGCGGCATGCCTTGCATGGTCTTGAGCGCGGCCTGGCTCACTCCTATGCCCGCCGGGTCGATCTGCTGCACCTGTGCGGGAGAGAGCTGAATGGCTTGGCCCGCGCTGTTCAGGTAGGTGACGATCCCCTGCCGCAGCGTTGCCGTGGGAACTGTCCGTGTGACGGTGCTCGCGCTGGCATCGCGGCGCCCCTCGTAGTTGATGAAGCCGAAGAGCTTGTTCTTCTTGATCGGCCCGCCCGCCGATCCGCCGAATACGTTGATCAGCAACGGCGCCACTTTCACGCCCGCCTGGTTGTTGAAAAACAAGTTTGCCGCCGTTTCGGTTCCGCGGCGGTACTCATACAGCGACCCGTGCAGCGAATTGGTTCCCGACTTTGTAACCAACTGCACATCCGCGCCCGAGCCGCGCCCCGTGGCCGCGTCGCCGTTGGTCGTCGTCACGCGGAACTCTTCCACCGAATCCAGCGTCACGCGCAGCACGCTGGTGAATGCGGTGCGCGCATTCTGGTCCATCACATCCGCGCCGTCCAGCGTCACATAGCCTTGGTCGGGTTTGCCGCCATTCACCGCGCCGTCGTTCGACCCCACCGTTCCGCCCGAGCTGAAGCTCGTCACACCCGGCTGGTAGGCCAGAAGCCCCACCACGTTTCGCGCGAAGCTCGGCATCTCGACGATCACGTTATTGTTAATCGCGTTGCCGAGGGACGCGTCCGTGGTGTTGATGGCCACCGCCGCGGCTTCCACCTGAACCGTCTCGGTAGTGCCGCCCACCTTTTCGAACCTGACCTCGATGGTCGCCGGCTGGTTCACCAGCAGCTCCACGTCGTTGATGACCGCTTCCGCGAATCCCGTAGCCTTGCCGTTTACCCGGTACTTGCCCGGCGGAATCTGCGTGACGGTGTAACGGCCTTCGCTGTCCGACACCGTGCTGCGTACCGCACCCGTATCTATGTTGGTGAAGCTGATCGAAGCCGACGGAACGACCGATCCCGACGGGTCCATTACCGTTCCGGTTACTGTTGTGGTTTGTGCAGCGAGACCTGCAGCCAGCAACAGGCAAAGAGAGAAACTTCTCGCGACCGTTCGCATGTTGTACCCCTTCCTCCCAAATCACACGACCGACACGGGCCCCAGCTAACTCGACTGAGAGATAGTTCAGAGAGATATTTAGTTTTGAGTATCACACCCCGAACCGGATGTCAATGAAGTGAAGCCGGGAGAATCCTCTTTTCGTGAGGGGCAATCGGT
>Ga0126381_100000267_pt1 | contig 57746 bp, 50 predicted proteins | sample PanSoiMetPlot_28_FD_96465 | JGI IMG/M metagenome (GOLD analysis project Ga0126381, IMG submission 96465) | Tropical forest soil microbial communities from Panama - MetaG Plot_28 | ecosystem: Environmental > Terrestrial > Soil > Tropical forest > Bulk soil | place: Panama | collected 2016-02-17 | reverse complement strand
TTCGATGCTCGGGATCGGATGCCCCGACCGTCACGCTTTACCGATCACACACACCAGCGCCGCTAAAAACGCACTGACCGTGACGCGGCGTCCTCCCGCGAGAGCGGGTTCGTTCTCGGGGGCATTTGTAGCCGTTGCGGGTCTATCGAAGCGAGCGGCCGATATGGGTCGAGACTACCGCAGGCGTTGCGGGGACTTGATAGTCGACAATCGTGCGTATCAGCGATGGCTCAGTCGAGGTGCCGTTTTGCGGATTAGCTCTGTTGCGACGTTCAAGCCTCTTTGCATCGTGCGGTGACTTTGTGATGCCGACCGCAAAGGGCGGGTAACCGCATACGCACACTGCTTGTCTAATAGCCAAAGAAGTCACATCTCGCTGGCTCCCATCGAAGGCGCTAGAGCATGCACACATCCTAGCCCCCCTCTCCGCCCCCTGGGGGCGGAGAGGGTCGGGGTGAGGTGGGGGAGCCACAAGCTCCGAGCAGCGAGACGACCCACCTCACCCTCCCACGCCTTTCGGCGTGGGCCCCTCCCTCTCCCCCCGCAAGCGGGCGGAGAGGGGCAAGGGCGCCGGAAACAGGCATCGGCCGAATGTGTGCATACCCTAGAGCGAAGGCGGTGCGTCGGACGACCCGAACGCTGACGGCCACTCCAGCAATTTCTTCGCAACGACCCTTCAATTGCCATATTCTCATTGTATCGTTTCGGACCATGTGTGCAGTTTACGATTTCGACGAGGCAATTTGGTGGTGCCCTGATCTCGGCCTGATAAAACAGGCGAATCAGGGTGGGGGTGGTTCGGCCAGGCCTACCTCGAGTCGGTCGAGGAAGACTGCAACCAACGCGGACGATTTTGCTGCTGATTTGCTGCAGGACCAGCAAACTGACACATGGCGTCTCAATGAATGGTCGTAGGCCGCCACATCTGCTTGATAGAGCAAATTCCGATCAGGTGGCATCATTGACTTCTGCTCTAGTTGCCGGCCCCGAGCAGCGCGTCGAGTGTTCGGCCGAGCCGGGCGAGGTCGGCGGCACGCGACAGCCGGTGGTCGCCGTCCTCTACCAGCGTGACCACGACGTCCGAGGTCGCGAGACGGCCGGCGAGCGACAGGCTCGTCTGCCAGGGGACCGACGTGTCCTTCATGCCGTGCAACAGCCGCACCGGGCAATCGAGCGCAATCGTCCCGCGCATCACCAAGTGGCGTTTGCCGTCCTCGAAGAGGCTCAGCCGATAGGTGTAGCCGGCCGGGTCGTATTCGGAGGGCAGCGTCACGGCGCCGGCATCGAGCAGCCGCTTCCGCTGCGCTGGATCGAGCCGCGGCCAAACCAGGTCCTCGGTGAAGTCCGGCGCCGCCGCAACGCCGACGAGGGCAATCACTTGCGACTGCCTGGCGAGTGCGACGAGAAGCATGATCCAGCCGCCCATGCTCGAGCCGATCAGCACCTGCGGCCCTTCCGTCAGCGAATCGAGGACAGCGATCGCGTCTTTGGTCCAGCGGCCGATAGTCCCGAGCGCGGCGTCGCCGCCTGATGCGCCATGGCCGATATAGTCGAACCGCACATAGGCCTGCCCGCGGCGGCGGCAGTAATCCTCGAGATAGAGCGCCTTGGTGCCGGTCATGTCGGAGCGAAACCCGCCGAGAAACACGATGCCCGGGCTCGATCCCGCGAGCCGGTCGTAGGCGATTGATGTGCCATCGTGTCGTGTTAATTTGCCGGGGGGACTCATTGGGGCGTCGGCTAGGCGGAATGAGTATCGACGATAGCATCCTGGCGAGTGCGCCGACAGGGCGCGCGCCGGCGGTGCTGCAAGTCCTGCCGGCGCTCGTCTCGGGCGGCGCCGAGCGCGGCACCGTCGAACTCGCCGGCGCGCTGGTGGAGGCGGGATGGACCTCCTACGTCGCCTCGGCCGGCGGTCCCCTGGAGCGTGATGTTGCTCGGGTAGATGCAACGCATCTCACCCTGCCGCTCGCCTCGAAGAACCCACTGGTGATGCGCCGCAACGCCACGGCCTTGGTACGCCTGATCCGTCAACTCGGCATAGATATTCTCCATGCCCGCAGCCGTGCCCCGGCCTGGAGCGCCTGCGCCGCCGCCCGTGCCACCGGGCGTCCTTTCGTAACGACATTTCACAACGTCTACGGCGCGCATACCGCGCTGAAGCGTCGATACAATTCGATCATGGCGCGGGGTGATCGGGTGATCGCGATTTCCCACTTCGTTGCCGATCACGCCGCTAGCCTTTATGGGGTCGGCCTCGACAGGCTGCGAACGATCCCGCGCGGCGTCGATCTCGAAAGCTTCGATCCCAACCGGGTCGGCGCGCAGCGGATGGTGAACCTCGCCCGCCAATGGCGGCTGCCCGACGGCATGCCGGTCGTCATGCTTCCCGGACGCCTGACACGATGGAAGGGCGGGATCGATTTTATTGCGGCGGTCGCGAAGCTCGGCCGGCGCGACATCTGTTGTGTTCTCGCCGGCTCCGAGCAGCACCATGGCTTTCGCCGGGAGATCGAGGCGGCGATCCGGGCCAGCGGGCTCGCCGGCCCCTTCCGCATCGTCGAGGAATGCCGAGATATGCCGGCCGCCTATATGCTGGCCGATGTGGTCGTCTCTGCATCGCGCGAGCCCGAGGGGTTCGGTCGCGTCATTGTCGAAGCGCAGGCGATGGGGCGACCGGTGGTTGCCACCGACCACGGCGGCGCCCGCGAGACCATCGTGCAGGGCATCACCGGCTGGCTCGCGCCGCCGCGCGATCCTGCCGCTCTCGCTGCGGCGATCGCTGAAGCATTGTCGCTTGCCGCGGAAGAGCGGCAACAGCTTGCTCACCGCGCAATGGCGCACGTTGCCGATCGGTTTACCAGCCGGGCGATGTGCGCCGGCACGATCCGCGTCTACGAAGAGCTACTGTTTCGAAAATCGCGCGACATTGATATAGCGGCCCAATGACGCCCGCTTCGCCCGATCGGGGAAACGCCGCCTCGGCAACGTTTCTCCAAGGTTCTGTGCCGGCTTGAAACGCGCCGGCTGTCGGGTGACATGATTGTAGCCATCCCAGGCTTCGGCTAAACCGGCGGTCTTCGACTCTCATCAGAGCGCATGATGCAGCAACAGTCTACTGCCGCCCAACGAACGGAAAATCCGGCGCCCGTCGGCGTGAGCTTGCCGGACGGCAGGCGCCTCGAATTTGCCGGTCCGGTCACTGGTGCCGACATTGCCGGCGCAATCGGGCCGGGTCTCGCCAAGGCGGCGATTGCCGTCCGGGTCGACGGTCGGCCGCGCGATCTTGCGACTGTTATCGACCGGGACGCCGCTGTTGCGATCATCACGCGCGAGATGCCCGAGGGGCTCGAAATCTTGCGTCACGATGCCGCCCACGTCATGGCGGAGGCGGTCAAGGAACTCTATCCCGACACGCAAGTCACATTCGGGCCGGCGACCGAGACCGGGTTCTATTACGATTTTGCGCGCGCCGAACCGTTTACGCCTGAGGACCTCGCCAGGATCGAAGAGCGCATGCGCGAGATCGTGCGCCGCGACGAGAAGATCAGACGCGAGGTGTGGGACCGCAACGCCGCGATCGCGTTCTTCGACAGCATCGGCGAGGCTTACAAGGCGGAATACATCGGCGAGATCCCAGGAGACGAGGAGATAAGCCTCTATCGGCAAGGCGATTTTATCGATCTCTGCGTCGGGCCGCACCTCCCCTCGACAGGCTATCTCGGCCAGGCGTTCAAGCTGATGAATGTCGCCGGCGCGTATTGGCGCGGCGACCCGAGAAACGCCCAGCTGCAGCGCGTCTACGGCACCGCTTTTGCGGGCCAGAAACAGCTCGACCAATACCTCTTCCAACTCGAAGAGGCCGAACGCCGCGACCACCGGCGGCTCGGCCGTGAGCTCGACCTCTTTCATCTGGGTGAGGAGGCGGTCGGCAGCGTTTTCTGGCATCCGAAGGGCTGGACTCTCTACCGGACGATCGAAGCGTACATGCGCCGCCGGCTCGACGCGGCCGGTTATCAGGAGGTGCGCGGGCCGTTGCTCCTCGATCGCGCCCTGTGGGAAGCCTCCGGGCACTGGGAGAACTTCCGAGAGAACATGTTCATCGCCGCAAGCCGCGACGAGCGGGTGCTCGCGGTCAAGCCGATGAACTGCCCGGGCCATGTACTGATCTTCGGCAACCGGCTCAGAAGTTACCGCGAATTGCCGCTGCGGCTGGCCGAATTCGGCAGCTGCCACCGGAACGAGCCGTCCGGGGCGCTGCATGGGCTAATGCGGGTGCGCGGCTTCATCCAGGACGACGCGCATATTTTCTGCAGCGAAGACCAAGTCACTGGGGAAGCGATCGCCTGCTGCAAGTTGTTGTTGTCGATCTACCGCGACTTCGGCTTCGAGGATGTCGAGATCAAATTCGCAGACCGGCCCGCGGTGCGGGTAGGCAGCGACGCGGTCTGGGACCGTGCCGAGCGCGATTTGAAAGCGGCGGTCGAGGCAGCCAGCCTCGACTACACGCTCAACCCCGGCGAGGGCGCATTTTACGGGCCGAAGCTCGAATTCCACCTGCGCGACGCGCTCGGCCGGCAATGGCAATGCGGCACCGTTCAGCTCGATTTCAACATGCCGGGGCGGCTCGGCGCGGCTTATGTCGGCGAGGATGGCGGGCGCCATACACCTGTCATGCTGCACCGCGCGATTCTGGGCTCGATGGAGCGTTTCATCGCGATCTTGATCGAGCACTATGCCGGCCGGCTCCCGCTTTGGCTGGCGCCGGTGCAGATCGTCGTTGCGTCGATCACCACGGAGGCGGCGGACTACGCTGCAGAGGTTGCCCGGGAATGCGCCGCGGCGGGGCTCAGGGTGGAACTCGATACCGGAAACGAAAAAATCGGCTACAAGGTACGCGAGCACAGTCTGGCGAAGGTCCCGATCATGCTGGTCGTCGGGCGGCGTGAGGCGGAAAACCGGATGGTTGCACTACGACGGCTTGGTGGAAAGGATCAGGAACCCCTTGCGCTCGGCGGAGCCATTGCTAGATTGAAACAAGAAGCGGCAATGCCGACATCGGCTTGATCGTCGCGTCGTCGTTTTTGGATGAAGTCTGTCAACCGTCAAGAGGAGATAGTACATACCCAGACCACCGCTGAATTTCACTCCCACCCGTGAGGGGCCCCGGATCAATGAGGAAATCGGTGTCCCGCGCGTACGGCTCGTCGACGAGCGGGGCCAGATGGTGGGTGTAGTCGGGCGCAACGAAGCGCTCACTATGGCCGCAAATGTCGGTCTCGATCTCGTCGAAATAGCGCCCAACGCCGATCCGCCGGTCTGTAAAATCCTCGACTTCGGTAAGTACAAGTATGAAGAACAAAAGAAAAAGAACGAAGCCCGCAAAAAGCAAAAGATCATCGAAGTCAAGGAAATTAAACTGCGTCCCAGCATCGATGACCATGATTACGAAGTCAAGCGGCGCAGCATGACGAAATTCATCGAAGAAGGCGACAAGGTCAAGGTGACCATGAGGTTCCGTGGGCGCGAACTGGCGCATCAGGAATTGGGCATGGACGTGCTGATGCGGGTCAGGGACGATCTCGACGAAATCGCCAAGGTTGAGCAAATGCCGCGGATGGAAGGCCGGCAGATGACGATGGTCGTGTCGCCAAAATAAAGAAGGGCAAGCCCTGCTAGAGGGCAGCTTCAAACCGCCCGACCGATTTCTTTACTCGACCGCTGTCAGTGACCAAAATGGGCAGCATGTGCGAAGCCGTGACCAAGGCCGCCGGCATGTGGGAAGCCATCGCCAAAACCGCCGGGGATCCGTCGACCAAGTCGAAACACCCGCCCTCGGCGGTTGGCGTGAGCAAAACCGTGGCGCGATCCACGACGCCAGCCGCCATCGAATGTCCCTAACCCGTATGGCCAATAGCCAAAATCGGGCCAGTACCCGTAATCGGGGGAATAGGCGAAACCGGACCACGCACAGCCATAATTGGGGTCGTACTCAAGACCCGCAGGGCACGCATAGGGGCCGGCGCGCGGCTGCGCGACCGACGGTCGCGAGCCGCGCAACACAGACGGAGCGCTGCCATCGGCAGCGGCGGCCTCGTGTTCTAGCGCATCAGTCGAGCCGCGCAGCACGAGAGTTGCAGAGACGAGATCGGGGGAACGGGACTGCGAAGCAGCTGCTTCGGCAAGTACAAAACCCGCCGAGGCTAACACGACGCCGGTCGCCAACATCACAGCGTTCACCGACCGCCCGGCACGGAACATAGCAACCTCCTCGCAGCGCCCGGCACCCACAGCGGGTCTAGATCACCGCGATTGCTTCGATCTCGATCAGGAACTCGGGTTGAGCCAGCGCGCTGACGGCGACCAAGGTGGATGCCGGCATCTTCTTGCCGAAGAACTCCTCGCGAATGGCCCCGTAGTCCGCGCGATGGCGAATGTCGGTCAGATAGGTATTGACCTTCACAATGTTCGCCATCGTGCCGCCGCCGGCCTCCACTTGTGCCTCGACGGCCTGCAACGCCGCTCGCGCCTGCGCCTTGAAGTCGCCGGAATGCGCCGCATTGCCGTTATCGGCATAAGCCACCTGACCCGATAAATAGAGGATGGTCTCAGCACCGGTGACTTTGACGGCCTGCGAATAGGTCGGTGGGTCCCATACCCCCCGGGCGGCGTATTGCTCGATCTTGGCCATGGTACATCTCCTATGAGAAAGCGAATCCAGGCTAGAAGCGGATCGCCGGCACCGTCAATTCGCTCATCGCAGGAAGCGGGTTTCGATCTCGCGCACTCGGTCGTCGCCCTGAAGCCTAAAGATATCGGCGACCGAGGCGATGCTGCTCTCCGCCCCGGCAATGCCGCCCTCGGCGAGGATGCGGGCGAAAATCGTCCGCATCGCGGCGACCGCCGCACGGATCGCGTGGTTGGCGCAGATGATCAGCCCGACCTTTCGCAATGCTGCGATCTCGGCAAAGGAAAGTTGCGGGTAGGCGGTAGGCACCAGCACCAACGGCACCGGTCCGGTCCAGGCGCGGCAGAATTCGAGGATCTCGTCCGGCGTCTTTTCCTTGCTGTGGATCAGCACGGCGTCGGCGCCCGCCTCGGCGTAGGCTGCGCCTCGCCGTAGCGCCTCCTCCTGGCCGAGCCCGGCGATCAGCGCCTCGGTTCGCGCTACTACCAGCGGGCCACAAGGAAGCCGGGCGGCCTCGATCTTGCCCTGGAACTCCTCGACCGGCACCAAGACCTGCCGCCCGCCGGGGCGTAGGCTGCTGTCCTTTGGAAAGGTCTTGTCCTCGATGACAACCGCTGCAACACCAGCGGCCGCGTAACGCGGCACGAGATAGGCGACGTTGACCGCGTTGCCGTAGCCGGTGTCGAGATCGGCGATTACCGGTCTGTCCTGCACTTCGCCGATCGCCCGCATCAGCTCTAGGTGCGTGTCGACGGACAGGATATTGGCGTCCGGTACGGCGTAGGAGGCGGACAGTTCGAAGCCGCTGCCCCAGATGGCATCGAAACCGGCCTCGGCGGCGATCTTTGCCGTCAGCGGGTTGTGCGCTGCCATCGCGATCGCCGGGCGTCCGGGGTCGAGCCGAGCCCTGAGGCGGGCGACGGCGGGGTTGTCCTGCGTCATTAATGGCGCCCTCGTCTATGTGACCCCGGCTTCTGTTCAGCGCAGCCGATCAACGTTGCCGGTCGGTTGCGCCGGCACGTTCGGCAGATAGCTGGCGATAGTAATCCCGCTGCTTTTCGCGCCAAGCGGCTCGCTCCTCCGGGTCGAGCTTACCGTCCCGGTTGCTGTCGATCTGGTCAAACCGATCGCGATAGAGTTCGTCGCGCGCCTCGGCCGGCATGGCCGCCTACCGATCATAATAGGCCTTGCGACGCTCGATGCTCGCCTTCTCCGCTGCAGAAAGGCCGGGAGCAGCCAGCTGTCGCGCGAGCCTCGCCTGACGCTGCTGAAGGTCGCGGGTGCGGAAGTCGCGGTACTGCTCAAATGTGATCGCTTCTTCGGCCGTGGCGGGTTGGGCGGCGCGCTGCGCGGCGGCTGGCCAATGTGACCAGGCCGCTGCGAGCAAGACCGCGGCAGCGGCAGGGAGCGTCCACTTCATCATCGTCATCTCCTCGAACGTTCGGCGCCCCCGACCTATGGAACAAAACATGATCAAACATTGCAAGCAAACTTCGACGGGCCGGCCGATTTCGCGCTTTATGCGAAGAGCCGCTCCTTCTCGAGCCCGTCATAAAGGTGGGCGACAAACTCGCCGTAGCCGTTCCATTTCAGCGTCGGCACACGCTCGTTGGTGCCGAGCACCCGTTCGCTCGCCTGACTCCAGCGCGGATGCGGCACCTCGGGATTGACATTCGCCCAGAAGCCGTACTCGTTGCCCTGCACGGTCTCCCAAAAAGACACCGGCCGCTTCTCGGTAAACGAGAAGTGCACGATCGACTTGATCGATTTGAACCCGTATTTCCACGGCAGCGCCAGCCGCAACGGCGCCCCGTCTTGCTTGGGAACGGGCTTGCCGTATATGCCGGTCACCAGGAATGCGAGCTCGTTGCCCGCTTCGCCGATCGTGACCCCTTCGACATAGGGCCACGGGTACCAGAATTCCTTCTGACCCGGCGCGGTCTTGGGGTCGAGAAACGTCTCCATTTGAACGTATTTCGCCGAGCCCAAGGGCTTGGCCAAGTCGACCAGAGCCGCCATCGGGAACCCGGTCCACGGCACCGCCATCGACCAGGCCTCAACGCAGCGATGGCGATAGAGCCGCTCCTCGAGCGGCATTTTTTTCAACAACTCGTCAATATCGATCGAGACGGGCTTTTCGACCAGTCCGTCGATCTTGACCGTCCATGGGCGGATCTTCAGAGCTTGGGCCTCGGACGCGATCGTCTTTTGCGAGCCGAACTCGTAGAAATTATTGTAGGTAGTTGCCAGCTTTTCGTCGCTCAGCGGTCGGTCGAGAGTATAGCGCGGATTGCGCTTTGCGGGATAAACCCCCGCCGAGGGATCTTCCTCGGGCGCGGCAGTGGCCGTCCCAAATGCGCAACCCAAGATGGGACCGGCCGCTATCGCCTTTATCAGCGCTCTGCGTCCGAGGAAGAGCGCCTCGGGTATTGCTGCGCTCTCAGACAGCTCCCACCCTCTTTTCCGCCGGATCAGCACGACTGCACCTCGCTACCGTTGCGATCCAGAATTTGGATTGGCATCCGGCGGCGCCAAGTCACGCTTTCGCGATCAATCCTATTGCGCCGCATCCGCGGGCCGCGAGGCGAGCACCTTCTCCGCCGGCCGACCGGTCAGCTCCTGCATGTGGTCGAATTGATGAGCAAAGCTGCCGACTCCCATTGTCAGCGACCGCAACTCGACGATAAGGTCGTGCAGTTCGCTTTGCGGCAGATGGGCGCTGACCACGTCCCAGCCCGGCCAGTCGGCCTTGGCGTCGTAGCCGAGGATCTGGCCGCGCCGCCCGGAAATCAGTCGCTGAACGCGGGCGGTGAATGCGTTCGGTACAGAGATTTCAACCGAATCGATCGGCTCGAGCAGGATCGGCTCGCATTTCGGCAGCGCCTCCTGGAGCGCCTGCCGTCCTGCCGTTTTAAACGCCTGGTCCGAGCTGTCGACCGTATGGAACTGGCCCGTGATCAGGTTGACGGCGACATCGATGACCGGAAAACCCAGCGGTCCGTGATGCAGCGCCTCGATCACCCCTTCCTCGACTGCCGGGATGTAGTTGCGCGGGATCGCACCGCCAACGACGCTGTCGGTGAAGGTGAAGCCCGAACCACGCGGCAGCGCCTTTATCTCTATCGTGACATCGGCAAATTGGCCGTGTCCGCCGCTCTGCCGCTTGAAGCGCGAATGCTGCTGCGCTCCGCGCCGGATCGTCTCTTTGTAAGGCACGGCGGCACGCTTGCCGCTGACCGAGAGGTTGTGCCGATTGCGCAACCGGTCGATCGCAATCTGGAGATGGATGTCGCCTTGACCCCACAGGACCATTTCCTGAGTATCGGCATTCTGCTCGAGTTCGAGGGTGGGGTCCTCCTCGACCAGTTTGCCGATTGCGCCGGTGAGCTTCACGTCGTCTTGGCGGCGCTCCGAGGTGATTGCCAGACCAAAAACCGGCTGCGGACGTTCCAGCTGCGACAATGGCGCTGCTTTCCCGGATAGGGTCAGCACGGTCCCGGTCGCGATATCCTCCATTCGCGTCAGCCCGACAACCTCCCCCGCTTGAGCGGAGCCAACTTTCTCCTGCTGAGCACCGACTAGGCGCAACACTCCGGCGACACGGCTGCCGTTCAGCACCATGCCCTCGGAGATCGTGCCGCGCCACACGCGAACCAGCGACAATTTGCCGGTATGAGGCAGGTGATAGGTCTTGAAGACCTGGGCCAAAGGTTCGCCGTCCAAAGCGATACCAAGGCGTTCTGCGGTCTCTTGCGGCGTCGGCGCCTCATGACGCAAGGCCTTCCACAGGCGCCTTATGCCGAAGTCGGCCTGCCCAGAGCCGAGAAACACCGGCACCACCTGTGCGCCCTTCAGCGTGCGGGTCAAGTGCTTGTAAATTTCCTCCTTGGGGGGCTCGACCTCTTCAAGCAATTGCTCGAGCAACGCATCATCGAAATCGGCGAGCTTTTCGATCAGGCCGGTGCGCGTCGCACGCTCCTGATCCCAGAAATTGTCGGGCAGCGGGATCAAATCCGACGCCTGTCCTGGCCGGTAGCGATAAGCACGCTCGCTGACCAAATCCACATACCCGGTAATCTCCGCATCCGACCCGCGCAACGGCACCTGCCGCAATACGAGCGGCCGCTCAGAGACCGATTGCAGCGCAGCCAATAGGTCGCGCACCCGCGCGCTCGCGTTATCCATTTTGTTGATAAAGATCATATGCGGGATCTTGTGCCGATCGAGAAACCGCAGCAGAGAGCTGATCGTCAGAGCGCGCTCGACTTCCGGTTCGACGACCACGACGGCGACGTCGCTGACCAGCAACGCCCCCTGTGCCTCGTAGAGCAGCTCGACCGAACCGGGGCAATCGAGGATCGTCCAGCGGTCCCCGAGAAAGCTCGCGCCGGCGACGTTGAGTTCGGTCGACATCTGGCGAGCGCGCGCCTCGGGCAAATGATCCCCGACGGAATTCCCGTCACGCACACTGCCGCGCCGGCTGGTGCTGCCGCTGGTGTGCAGCATAGCCTCCAGCAGGGTGGTTTTGCCCGAGAGATACGGTCCGATTAGCGCCGCACAACGGGGGGCTTCAGTCGTATTCGCCATGGGCGCCTCCTTCATCCTGGGAATGCCGCCGAGCACCGCGAAAAGCCCGCCTGGCAGCGCCTTATCTAGTCTGAAGTTGCGCGACGACAGGCAGGATGGCAATCGAAATCTGGCGGGCGAACAACCCAGCCGCCCGCGTTGGTTTCGGCAGCCCTAAGCTACCCGATCAGAGCGCGGCAGGCGCGGTCTATGCGCTCACAGGCGTCGCGCAAAACCTCGGTCGAAGTTGCATAGGAGACCCGGAAATGCGGCGACAGCCCGAACGCTCCGCCGTGCACTACTGCGACCCCGGTTTGCTCCAACAGATAACGAACAAAATCCTCGTCGTCCGTTATCGTCTGCCCGGTCGGAGTCCGCTTGCCGATGACGCCGGCGCAGGACGGATAGACGTAAAAGGCGCCTTCGGGGCGCGGGCAAAACAAGCCGGGAACCCGGTTCAGCATATCGACGACGAGATCCCGCCGCTCCTTGAAGCTGCGGTTATGGACGGGAATGAAATCCTGCGGCCCGGTTAGGGCCTCGATTGCCGCCGCCTGGCTGATCGAGCAGGGGTTGGCGGTCGAGTTCGACTGGATCGCGCCCATCGTCTTGATCAGCGCCTTCGGACCGCCGCCATAGCCGATCCGCCAGCCTGTCATGCAATAGGTCTTCGAGACGCCGTTGACGGTCAGGGTGCGCTCGTAGAGGCCAGGTTCGACCTGCGCGATCGTCTTGAACTCAAAATCGTCGTACACGAGGTGCTCGTACATGTCATCGGTCATCACCCAGACGTGCGGGTGCTGCAGCAAGACCTCGGCGACCCCTTTCAATTCTGCTTCGGTGTAAGCCGCGCCGCTCGGGTTCGACGGCGAATTGAGAATCAGCCATTTCGTCCGAGGCGTGATCGCCGCGTCGAGATCCTCGGGCCGCATTTTGAAACCATTGTTCTGCGGGCACGGCACCGGAACCGGGGTTCCCTCGCACAGCAGAACCATCTCTGGGTAAGAGACCCAGAACGGCGCCGGAATGATGACCTCGTCTCCCAGGTTAATCGTGGCGACCAGTGCATTGTAAAGCACCTGCTTGCCGCCCGCGCCGATCGTGATCTGCGAGGTCTCGTAGTCGAGCCCGTTCTCGCGTTTGAACTTACCGCAAACCGCCCGCTTCAACTCGATCGAGCCGTCGAACACGGTATACCGTGTCTCGCCACGCCGCATCGCCGCGATCGCCGCCTCCTGGATGTTCGCCGGCGTATCGAAATCGGGCTCGCCCACCGAGAGGCTGATGATATCGCGCCCCGCCGCCTTCAATTCGGTGGCGAGCGCGGTCATCGCCATGGTTGGCGAAGGTTTGACGCGGGCGAGACGGTCGGCAAGAAACGGCATGACCAAACGAACCTGGTTGCGAGCAAACGCGCGAGCCTAATGCCCGACAGAACCGTTGTGAAGCCGGTTGCTCGCGAGCGGCCAGGGCTATACACGGCCGGTTGCGACCGCTGTAGGCATCCCACAATTTTTTTTGCAATACGACGGCTTCGACCCGACGGTTCTCGGCCCGCCCTTGGGGCGTCGAATTCGACGCAACGGGCTCTAAAGAGCCCTTGCCGATTGTTTTCACATTGGCGCCACGCAGGTAGTTGTGCTCATTGAGCCATTTGGCGACAGTCTCGGCTCGCCGCCTGGAGAGCCTGAGGTTGTATTCCGCACCCCCTATGCTGTCGGTGTGACCGATGATCAGGAACCGGTAATCCGCCCCCGGCAGCGGGTTCCAGTGTTGAAGGTCACCCCGATCAGATTGAGGGCGTTGGCGGTGCGCTCTCCTCTCTTCAGTAGATACTTGTCAAAATCGAACAGAACATCGACCGGGACCCGCCGAACGCTGACCTCCTCCTGGCGCCCTTCTTTTATGGGCGGAGGGTCCGGGGTTGCTGGTGGCATTGTTATTTCGAGAAGATCTGGCGATCCGAGCGGCTGGCCGTCGCTGTATAACACCTCGGTAATGCCGGTCGCGACACCCGTTGAGAAGACTTATCCTCGAGAAATTTACTTAATCTGTATACCCAAAAGAAGCAACGTATCTTAGGTGTAAATTCCTATGCTTACCTCCGTCATCGTTGTTGAGCTCGAGAACCGGGTTACATGCGGTGGACTGCGCCGTAGCGCAAAAGCCTGTAACTGAGACTTGGCTGGCGCCGCCTCAGTGCATCGGCCCGGAGATCACCTCCAGGAATTGGTCACCGGTGAAGGTTCCGTCGGGATCCTGGGTGTCCGCGACTTGTCGCAACACCGGTCCGCGGACCGGGTCAGGAATTTCGGCGAACATGCCGAGATACCGGCACCTGTCGGGGAAGGTGTTCAGGCCCTCCATCCCGCCCTGATACTGCAGAATCGAGCCACCCAATCTCTGGCTCTTGTCGGCATCGGGCCCAAACGGATCGAAGTAAAGGAATTTTTTGGCGTCGTGATCACTGGCGATAATCAACACCGTGTGTCCGCCGGCGCCGGTCTCGCTGAGCGAACCGCCGCGCTGGATCGAGCTTGACGGGATGTAGGTTAGGCCGACGACACAAGGCTGGCCCTTCTTCAGGCGCGCCTGTATAGCCTTCTCGCCCTGGGTAAGCTTTCCGGGGTCGTAGGTGACTTCCTCGCGGCTGTCGATGCGCCACACCTGATGGCGATGTGGTCCCGCTCCCTCCAGTTTCGGCGCGATCTTATAATATTCATGATAGTCGTAGTCGGTCTTAGGGTAAAACAGCTTTTGTCCGGCCACTTTGGCAACCGTGCCGCATGCCAAATCGCCCCACTTTTGGATATTGGCGTTGGAGTTCTCGTTGACGAGATTTTCGGGGTCGTTGTGAAGTATTCTGGTGATCGCGTACATTTTGCCGGGATCGATGCCCTTGTAGACATCGGCGATCAGGTCTTGCTCCATATTCGGGTGGTTCTTGAACACGCCGGCGTTGACCGTCAGCTCGGGTGGGACCCGCCCCTTGGAATCGACCGCGCTGAGCTTGACCTTCCCGGCGCCGAGCGCCTCCACCGTGAACACCCACTTGTTACCGGCCTTCGTCACGTCGCTCAGTTTGAGCACGTTGACCTGACTGGCCTTGACGATCGGCGGCGTTGCCGAATCCGCCATGCCGGCCAGCTCGAGCCGGATCTTGTTGCCGCTGTGCAGGATGAGCTTTTCCTCGCCCGATTTCCCGTTGGCGAAAAGCTGCGCGCCATCGGGGAATAGCGCGCTGTGCCCAATCTGAAAATTCGCCAAAGTGCTCTCCTTGATTGCCCTTGGGGCCGGGTTTCGATCGCCGGAGGATGCCCCATTCCGCTGCGGAAGACTTTGAGGCGGGCTTGGCTTGCCCTTAAGATCTGCATGTTTTTTCTTTAAGGATCGCCCACTCGAGTTGGGCCGGGGGGCTCATGTGGCTTGCTGAGCCGGCACGCCTCGAGGCTCACTCGTCGCCGCGTAGCCGCCCGTTACGCCGCGTCTTCGAGACCACTTATTTTGTCGGGCTGCGCCCGGCCGGTATGGTGGAGGAATGATGGCGCGGCTGTCCGCATAGATCTTGCCTGCGCGCCTATATAGAGTGAATGGTGCTTCTCGGGCGGTGTAGGGCATGAAATCGGCTGAAGCCCTGGATTTGATCACAATGCTGCCGCTGATGGCGGCCGAGCGGCCGCAGAGCGATATCGGCAGGCCATTCGCGATCCATTCCGAATTCGAGCCGGCCGGCGACCAGCCGCAAGCGATCGAAGAATTGTGCGAGGGACTTGCCGCCGGCGAACGCGACCAGGTGCTGCTCGGCGTCACCGGGTCGGGCAAAACCTTCACGATGGCGCATGTCATCCGGCGCATCCAGCGCCCGGCGATCATTCTTGCCCCGAACAAGACCCTCGCGGCGCAGCTCTACGGCGAGATGAGGAGCTTTTTCTCCGAAAACGCGGTCGAATACTTCGTTTCCTATTACGACTACTACCAGCCTGAGGCGTACGTCCCGCGGACCGACACCTATGTCGAGAAGGAATCGTCGCTTAACGAGCAGATCGACCGGATGCGCCACTCGGCGACGCGGGCGATCCTCGAGCGCCGCGACGTCGTCGTCGTCGCCTCGGTTTCCTGTATCTATGGCATCGGCTCGGTCGAGACCTATTCGCAGATGACGCTGTCGCTCGCCAAGGACAACCGGATCAATCGAACTGAGCTGCTTTCCCGCTTTGTCGAATTGCAGTACCGGCGCAACGACCACAATTTCTTCCGCGGGTCGTTCCGAGTACGAGGCGACACGATCGAATTGTTCCCCGCGCATTACGAGGATCGTGCCTGGCGCATTTCGCTGTTCGGCGACGAAATCGAGGCTATTCACGAAATCGATCCGCTGACCGGCGAAAAGACCGCGACGCTGCAATCGGTCAAGATCTACGCCAACAGCCACTACGTGACGCCGCGGCCGACCCTGTTGCAGGCCATCGAGCAGATCAGGCGCGACCTCAAGATCCGCCTTGAAGAGTTGCACACGGAAGGCAAGCTGCTCGAGGCGCAGCGCCTCGAGCAGCGCACGACCTATGACCTGGAAATGATCGAGGCGACAGGCAGCTGTGCCGGCATCGAGAACTATTCGCGCTATTTGACCGGGCGCAAACCGGGCGAACCGCCGCCGACCTTCTTCGAATACATGCCGCGCGACGCACTCGTCTTCGTCGACGAGTCACACGTGACGGTGCCGCAACTCGGCGGGATGTTCGGCGGCGACTGGACCCGCAAGACGACGCTCGCGGAATACGGTTTCCGGCTGCCGTCCTGCACGGATAACCGGCCGCTGAAATTCGAGGAATGGGACACGCTTCGCGGCCAGACGATCTTCGTCTCGGCTACCCCGGGCCCTTGGGAAATGCAGCGCGCCGGCGGCGTATTCGTCGAGCAGATCGTACGACCCACCGGGCTCGTCGACCCGCCTTGCATTGTCCGGCCGGTCGACAATCAAGTAGACGACCTGATGGCGGAATGCCGCGAGGAGGCGGCGCGCGCGCACCGGGTGATGGTCACTACCCTGACCAAGAAGATGGCCGAAGCGCTGACCGAATACCTGCACGAGGCCGGGTTGCGCGTGCGTTATATGCATTCCGATGTCGACACTCTGGAGCGCATCGAGATCATCCGCGATCTGCGGCTAGGCGTGTTCGACGTGCTCATCGGGATCAATCTGTTGCGTGAAGGGCTCGACATTCCGGAATGCGCCTTGATGGCCGTGCTCGATGCCGACAAGGAGGGCTATTTGCGCTCGCGGACCTCGCTGATCCAGACGATCGGACGGGCCGCTCGTCATATTGACGGCCGAGCGATCCTCTATGCCGATCGGATGACCGACAGTCTCAAATCCGCGATCGACGAGACGAATCGCAGGCGCGAAAAGCAGCAGGCATACAATGCCGTGCATGGCATCACCCCCGAAAGCGTGCGTCGCGGCATCTCCGACATTTTGGAGAGTGTTTATGAACGCGATCACGTGACATTTGGGCTGTCGGAGGGCGAAGCGGCGCATTACCAGGGGTCCGATCTGAAGATGGTCATCGGCGACCTCGAAAAGCGCATGCGCGAGGCCGCTGCAGATCTCGAATTCGAGGAGGCGGCCAGGCTGCGCGACGAGATCCGTCGCCTCGAGCAGGTTGATCTCGGCCTCCCGGCTGCGCCGAACGGCGCTGTGAGCGGAGGCCGGCGCGGCGAGGATCAACGCGGCCGCTCGACAGCAGGACGCGCCGGCGTCTCCGCACGCGATGTCGCCCGCGCTAAAATGCGGGTTCGTAGGGAACGCCGTGCCCGCCGGTGACGTCGAGGCCGGCAACCAGCCGACGGGAGCCTTGCCGGTTCCCCCAGTACCGCGAGCGGCCCTAGTAACCGGCGGTGCGCAGCGGATTGGCCGCGCCCTCTCGTTTGCGCTCGCCGATGACGGGTTTGCTGTCGCGATCCATTACCACAGGTCGCGTGATGCAGCCGAAAGTTTGGCTGAGATGATCCGCGGTAAAGGCGGCGCGGCGCTTGCGCTCGCCGCCGATCTCGCCGACGAAGCGGCTGCTTCTACATTACTGCTGCGCGCGGAGAAGGAACTCGGGTCGATCGGCTGCCTGGTCAACAACGCGGCGGTATTCGCTAACGATACGGTGGAGACGGCGACGCGAGAGAGCTGGGATTCGCATATTGCAGTGAATCTGCGGGCGCCATTTGTCCTGATCCAAAACTTTGCGGCCCGACTACCGTCACATTCGGGCGGCATCGTCGTTAATCTGCTGGATCAGCGAGTATGGTCGCTTACACCCCATTTCGTATCCTACACCTTGGCGAAGGCGGGGTTGTGGACCCTGACCCAGACAATGGCACTTGCCCTGGCGCCGCGAATTCGGGTCAACGGCATCGGCCCCGGTCCGACGATGCCGAGCCTGCGGCAGACCCCGGACCAGTTCGCTCGACAATGCGAACTGATGCCGTTGCGCCGCGGCACCAGCCCCTCGGAGATCGCGGCGGCGATGCGATTCATTTTGGCCGCGCCAGCGATGACGGGCCAGATGATCGCACTCGATGGCGGGCAGCACCTCGGATGGGCGCAACCACAACGGCAATTGGCGGTGGAGTAGGGCTTGGCTCTGCAGGCCACAGAGAGACCACGCGCCAGACGAATAGCAGAGTTTTGTTCACAGGCCTCGCCGTATTGATGTGGCAACGGACAAGACCTGGATTACTGTTACGTTTTGATATCCTTGTTAACCATCTCCTCCAGAAATCCCAATTTTTCAATGCGATAGAGTGTTGCCTAAATTTTAATCAAACGCCACAAATGCCCAGCCAGACTGTGATCCGAGTCTGCTCACCCCAAGTTTTCAACAGAGTTATCCACCGGTTTCGTGGATACCCCGAATAGATGTGGTACCTCAACTGGTTGACGAAACGGTGACGGGCAGTGACGGAAACGACGGACGACCGAATGACGGAAATCAGGACGCCGGACAGCCCGCGGCGGCGGCTTGCTCGACGCGCTGCGCCGTCGCCGATCGATCCACGGCGCGCCCCGGACGGTGTCGCCGAGCCGCCCGCAGGTTTTTCAGAAAGCGTCCACCCGGTCGACACTGCGCCCGCCGCTTCGAGCTCCCAGCCTGCAGCCGCCACGGGGATTGCCGCCGGTGTGGCCGCAATCCGCGACGCCCTCAGAAGCATCCCGGCCAGCCCGGGCGTTTATCGCATGCTCAACCGCAGAGGCGACGCGCTCTACGTCGGCAAGGCGCGGAGCCTCAAGAGTCGAGTACAGAATTATGCGCATCCCACCGGGCTGTCGAACCGGCTTCGCCGAATGATTGCCGAGACCGCCGCTCTCGAAGTCGTGGTCACCCACACTGAAGCGGAAGCGCTGTTGCTCGAATGCAATATGATCAAGCGGCTGATGCCGCGCTACAATGTCCTGTTGCGGGACGACAAGTCGTTTCCCTTCATCCACCTCACCGCCGGTCACGACTTTCCGCAGCTGACCAAGTACCGCGGGGCGCGGACCAGGGAAGGCAGCTACTTCGGCCCGTTCGCTTCGGCCGGTTCGGTCAATCGCACCCTGGTCACTTTACAAAAGGCGTTCTTGCTGCGGTCCTGCAGCGACAGCGTCTTCGCGACGCGCACTCGCCCATGTCTGCTGTATCAAATCAAGCGGTGCAGCGCCCCTTGCGTCGGTCATATCGCCCGGGAGGACTATGCGGCGCTGATCGATCAGGCGCATGCCTTTCTGTCCGGTAGAAGCGGCGATGTCCAGCAACGCCTCGCGGTCGAGATGCAGGAAGCTGCGGACGTTCTGGATTTCGAGGCGGCGGCGTTGGTTCGGGATCGAATCCGGGCGCTCTCTCTGGTCCAGGGGCACCAAGACATTCATGTTGCCGGGGTCGTGGACGCCGATGTCATCGCCGCCCATCAAGAGGGCGGGCAGACCTGTGTCCAGGTTTTCTTCTTCCGCGGTGGACAAAATTGGGGCAATCGGGCGTATTTCCCGAGCCATGACCGGCAGCTTGCTGTGGAAGAGGTGCTGACCTCGTTCGTCGGCCAATTCTATGACAATCGGGCGAAGCCGCCACTCTTATTGCTCAGTCATCTATTGATCGAGCAGGATCTGGTCGAAGAAGCGTTGTCGCTCTGCGGCCCGAAGGTCACCCTCGCGGTGCCCCAGCGTGGCGACAAAAGGCGGCTGATCGAGAGGATTCTCGCGACCGCGCGCGAGGCCCTCGGCCGGCGACTGGCAGAGAGCGCCTCGCAACGCCAGTTGCTCGCTGGTGTCGCGGCCGCTTTCGGCATCGACAGAGAGCTGCGTCGCGTCGAGGTTTACGACAACAGCCACATTCAAGGCACCAACGCGGTCGGCGCGATGATTGTCGCTGGCCCCGAAGGCCTCGTCAAAAGCGCCTATCGCAAATTTACGATCCGCGGCAACGCTCCGGCGCGGATGGGTACCGCTGCCAGTCCTCCAAGCCCCAACCCCGACCCTCTTTCGTTTGCGGGGGGGGAAGAGGCTAAGCGCCGGAAGGGAGCGACCTCCGGTTCGGGAGGATCGAGCCCCATCCCGGACGAGACGGGTGTCGGCATCGCCGGCGGCGATGATTATGCAATGATGCACGAGGTCTTGGTGCGCCGCTTCGCGCGCGCCCTCAAGGAGGACCCGGAACGCGACCGGTTGAACTGGCCGGATTTGATCCTGATCGATGGCGGTCTGGGACAGTTGAACATCGCCCGGACCGTTCTCGGAGAGTTCGGCATCCCAGACGTCGCACTCGTCGGGATCGCGAAAGGACCGGACCGCAATGCCGGGCGCGAACGCTTCTTTGTGCCGGGACGAGCGCCGTTCTCGCTCGACCCGCGGGACCCCGTCCTTTATTTCCTGCAACGCTTGCGCGATGAAGCGCATCGGTTCGCCATCGGCACGCATCGCGCCAAGCGGACAAAAGCCCTCGGGCGCTCACCGCTCGACGAAATCGGCGGCATCGGCGTGCGCCGCAAGCAGGCGCTGTTGCACCATTTCGGGTCAGCGCGAACGGTTGCCCGCGCCGGACTGGGTGAACTCGAGCGTGTGTCCGGTATAAGCAAAACTGTTGCAAAAAAGATTTATGACCACTTCCACCCCGATGGGTAAGCTGCCGCCTTTCCCCGCCTTCAGCAGGAGTGATTTGTGCCGATTACCAGTCTGCCCAACCTGCTGACATTGTCACGAATTCTGGCAATCCCGGCGGTGACCGCGACCTTTTATGTACCGGGCGATTATGCCCGTTGGTTCGCATGTGCGCTTTTCTCGGCGGCGGGAATAACCGATTGGCTCGATGGGCATATGGCCCGACGCTGGGAACAGCAATCGGAGATCGGCCGTTTCCTCGACCCCGTCGCGGACAAATTGCTGGTTTCTGCGACGTTGTTCATGCTGACCGCCTTTGGGCGCCTGTCGGCTGAGGCGCTGCTGCCGGCACTGGTTATTCTTTGTCGGGAGATCCTGGTCTCCGGGCTCCGCGAATACCTCGCCGGGTTACGCGTCGGCATGCCGGTATCGCGGCTCGCCAAATGGAAGACGGTTATCCAGATGGTCGCGATCGGGTTTCTGATCGTGGGCGACGCCGGACCCGGCTTTGTGCCGGTAACAGGGATAGGCGAGACGTTGTTGTGGATCGCCGCGATTTTGACTTTAGTCACCGGATATGACTACCTGCAGGCGGGATTGCGTCACATGGCGCGTCCTCGGGCGGCGCGTGGGAACCGCAAGTCAGAGCATTTGGCTTAGGTCGTTGCGGCTGCCGTGGTCCCGCACCAAGTGAGCCCATAGGCACGGGCAGCAATGCGCATCTTCGGCCTCGCCGGCTGGAGCGGAAGCGGCAAAACGACCTTGATGACGGCGCTGATACCGGAATTTGTTTCGCGCGGGATCGCCGTATCCACGATAAAGCACGCCCACCATTCCTTCGACATCGACAAGCCGGGAAAGGATTCCTGGCATCACCGGCAGGCCGGCGCGCGGGAGGTGATGGTTGCCTCGGGACAACGTTGGGCGCTGATGCACGAGCTGCGCGGCGCGGCGGGGCCGTCGCTGGACGAGTTGCTGGCGCGAATGTCCCCCGTCGATCTGGTGCTCGTCGAGGGTTTCAAACATCATGATCACCCGAAGATCGAAGTCTATCGTCACGCGCTCGGAAAGCCGTTACTCCATCCCGACGACCCCTTTGTCGTCGCGATCGCCTCCGATCGTTGGCGCCCCGAGTTCTCGCGGCCTTGGCTGCCGCTGTCGGATGCGGCCGCTGTTGCCACCTTTATTTTCGACCACGAAGCTGGGCTGAGCCCATGGCACAGCTGAGTGATGACTGTTTTGCTTTTGGCGGTACTCTGCTGAGCGTTGACGAAGCGCTCTCCCGGATCGAGGAGCGGGTCACAGCGGTAGTCGACACGGAGGCCACGCCGCTGGGCGGCGCCTGCGCACGCATTCTTGCCCGCGATGTCGTGGCTGCGATGAACCTGCCGCCACACGCCAACAGCGCGGTCGACGGCTTTGCCTTCGCCCATGCCGATTTGGTCCCGGGCCAGGAAAGCGTGCTTCCCGTTTCCGGCAGAGCCGCGGCGGGTCACCCGCTCGGGCGGGCGGCCGCACGGGGCACCGCTGTCCGGATTTTCACCGGCGCCCCGATGCCCGACGGCACCGATACCGTCATGATGCAGGAGGACTGTAGTCTCGAGGACGGGAAGGTGCGGCTGAGGCCCGGAATCAAAAAGGGTGCGAACCGGCGTCACGCGGGGGAGGACGTCGCGGAGGGGACGGTCGCGCTCGCGGCCGGCCGACGGCTCTCGCCGGCGGATCTCGGTCTGGCCGCCGCGCTCGGCTGCAGTGAGCTCCCGGTCTTTCGTCGATTACGCGTGGCGCTCCTCTCTACCGGAGATGAGGTCATTGACCCTGGAAATCCGCTACAGCCCGGCACGATCTACGACGCCAATCGCTTTATGTTGGCAGAGCTGCTGCGTGGGCTGGGTTGCTCTGTCAGCGATTTCGGGATCCGCCCAGACCGCGAGGCGGCACTCGTCGACACTATCGCAACGGCAAGCGCCGAGCACGATCTACTCGTCACCTCGGGCGGCGTTTCGACAGGCGGGGAGGATCATGTCAAGCCGGCGATCGAAAGGCTGGGCGGGCTGCACTTCTGGCGACTGGCGATAAAGCCGGGGCGCCCCGTCGCGCTTGGACAGATCGGCGGCGTGCCGCTTATCGGGCTCCCCGGAAACCCGGTCGCGGCGCTCGTGACTTTTGTCGTATTCGCTCGGCCGCTGATTTTCAAACTCGCCGGCGCAGCGGCCTCCACACCTCGGCTTTTCCCGGTCCGAGCCGGCTTCGGCTACCGCAAGAAGCCCGGGCGGCGCGAATATGTCAGGGTGAGCCTGCGGCGCGATGCGGGAGATCTCGTTGCCGTCAAATACCCTAGGGATGGCGCCGGCATTCTTTCCTCGATCACTCAGTCGGAAGGGTTCGCGGTAATCGAAGAAGAGACGAGCGAGCTTTCACCCGGTATGCCAGTGGACTTTCTGCCCTTCTCGGAGGTGATCAGGTGAAGCTGCTGTATTTTGCGTGGTTGCGCGCGCGTGTCGGCTGCGCCGAAGAGGAGATCGAATTGTCACCCGCAGTGAGGGACGTGGCCGGGTTGCTCGATTGGCTGCGGTCGCGTGGCGGCGGGTATGCCGAGGCGCTACGTGATCTTTCGATCGTCCGCGTAGCGGTCAATCACGATTATGTCGGGCTTGAGCATCCCGTGCAGGAAGGCGACGAGGTCGCCATCTTCCCGCCGGTCACCGGAGGCTAGGGCTATGATCCGTGTGCAGCGCGAGGATTTCGACGTCGGAGCCGAGCTTGAACGGCTGGCGGCCGGAAACCATCGGATCGGGGGGGTTGCCAGCTTCATCGGGCTTGTTCGCGACATGGGGGGCCGCGAGCGAGTCTCTGCCCTCACCCTCGAGCATTATCCCGGCATGACCGAAAAAAAGCTCGGCGAAATCGAAACCGAGGCGCATCGCCGCTGGCCCCTCGATGCAGCGCTTATCATCCACCGCTACGGCCGGCTCGAGGCCGGCGATCGCATCGTGCTTGTTGCCGCAGCCTCCCCGCACCGCGAAGCCGCGCTCGCCGCCTGTCAATTCCTGATCGATTGGCTGAAGACCGACGCGCCGTTCTGGAAGCGCGAGGAAACGCCCGAGGGAGACCGTTGGGTGGAGTCCCGCGCCGAGGACAAAGTCGCCAAGCGGCGCTGGACGGCGCATCCAGAGTAACAGTGGCGGCCGGCGCCATAATCAAGCCGGCTATGAGCGTCAGCTGGGCATAGGAACTTCGACCAGCTCCAAGCGCTGCTCGACGCGTCTGACACGGTGATCGAGATTGTCGATCCGCACCGACAAATTGGCAAAATCGACCTTCATCTCCGCGAAGCGCAAGGTCAATGTCGCCACCTCGCGTTCTAAGGCACCGATCCGGCTGATAATTTCGTCAAGTTTTTCGCGTTGCGCCGCCTGCTCGGCGCGGATCGAGCGCAGCATATTGAGAATAAGGTCGGCTCGTTCGTCGCTCATAGTCCGTAGTGCCGGCGTCTAGGCGGCGTTGGCGACCTGCTTGCCAACGATGCGATCGTAGTCCTCCCACATCAAACGACAGATCGTACCTGGCGTAAATCGGTAATGCCCGTGATCCCCGATGACTTCGCCGACCGGGGTTACCTCGGCCGCCGAGCCGGTCAGAAAGACCTCTTCGGCTTTGGCGAGTTCCTCCGGCATTATCGCCCGCTCGACGACCGTGATGCCACGCTGTTTCGCCAATCCAATCACGGTCTGGCGGGTGATGCCGTTCAGGAAGCAATCCGGTGTCGGGGTATGCAGCTCGCTGTTGATGACAAGGAATATGTTGGCCCCAGTGCCTTCAGCGAGTTGGCCGCGCCAATCGAGCATCAGCGCGTCGTCGCACCCGTGGGCCTCGGCCTCATGCTTCGACATCGTGCAGATCATGTAGAGCCCCGACGCCTTCGCTGCGGTTGGCGCCGTGTGGGGCGCCGGACGCGCCCATCTCGCCCATTGCATCCGGATTCCCTTGGCGCGAGCCTCCGGGGAGAAATAGGCTGGCCAGTCCCACGCCGCGAGCGCGAGATGGATCTTGGCCGCCTGCGCCGAGACGCCCATCTGCTCCGCGCCGCGCCAGGCTATCGGACGCACATAGCCGTCGACGATGTTGTTCGACGAGATTACCTCCTGGGTCGCCTTTGCCAGATCGTCCATGCCGGCCGGCACCTCGAAGCCGAGGATCCGCGCAGAGTTGAGGAGGCGCTCGTTGTGGTCCTCCAAGCGGAAGACCTTGCCGTTGTACACGCGCGCCCCTTCGAACACGCAGCTCGCATAATGGAGCCCATGGGTCAGCACGTGGAGCCGCGCATCGCGCCACGGGACGACGCAGCCGTCGTACCAAATGAAGCCGCCACGATCATCGAACGGGATCACAGACATCGGGTCTTCCTTGCACCTTTGGGCGGGCGGCCGGTGCAGAGATAGCGCAGCCAGCAGTCCATGCCGCCTGAAACGTTATATCCTCAAGGACGCCTTACAAGTGTCAAAGGTTGCGGGATATGTCAACATGTCTGACATAAATTTGCCGACCCAGTCGCCCGCTATTTCCGAGGAGCAGGTCCCGGAGGGGATCGAGCTGCTGTTTTTTGCCTACCGTGATTTCACGGCCGAGCCGGACGCAATTCTCGCGCGATACGGTTTTGGCCGGGCTCATCACCGCGTTATTCACTTCGTCGGACGCCATCCGCAGATGACCGTCAGCGAGCTGCTCGCAATTTTGCACATCACGAAGCAGAGCTTGAGCCGTGTTCTCGGTCAATTGGTTCGGCAGGAATTCATCGTTCAGCAAAGGGGCGCGCCCGATCGGCGGCAGCGTCTGCTGGGCCTGACGCCCCAAGGGCGTGATCTCGAGCGACAGCTGTCGGAGCCGCAACGGGCCAGAATCGCAAACGCCTTCCGGAAAGCCGGACCCCAGGCCGTGGAGGGTTTCCGGAAAGTCATGCTGGAGATCGTTGCTAGTGATGAGGACCGCCGCCGGTTCCCCCACCCGCCGGCGAGTAAACACTAACGCGATGTTCGTTATATACTCGGTCGCGTGAGCGTGTCTGACCCCAACCTCCCTGAGCCTCACCTTCTTGTCGTCGATGACGATGCCCGCCTACGGGAGCTGCTGCGCCGGTACCTATCGGACAGCGGCTTTAGGGTCACCGCCGCGGCCGATGCGAGCGAGGCGCGCTCGAACCTGTCGAGTTTCGCCTTCGACCTCGTCGTGCTCGACGTCATGATGCCGGGCGAGAGTGGGCTAGAGTTGACCCGCGTATTGCGGACGGAAGGTCGCGTTCCCGTGCTGTTGCTAACCGCGATGGCCGAGCCCGAGGACCGGGTCAACGGGCTTGAGCAGGGCGCGGACGATTACCTCTCCAAACCATTCGAACCGCGCGAACTGGTCCTGCGCATCCGCAACCTGTTGCAACGCCGGCCCGCCGCCGATCTCGCATTCAAAGACATTCGCTTTGGCGGCTGTCGGTTCGACGTCGCGCGCGGAGAACTCTACCGCGGCGGCGACCTGGTGCATTTGACTGCGGCCGAGTCCGGGTTGCTCTCGATGCTGGCCCAGAAAGCGGGGGAGGCCGTATCGCGCGAAGAGCTATCGATGTCGTTGAGCGGTAATGTTCGCAACGTCGATGTTCAGATGACCCGGCTGCGCCGCAAGATCGAACGCGATCCGAGGTATCCGCGTTACCTGCAGACGGTTCGCGGTACCGGTTATGCCCTCAAGCCGGATTGATGTCAGCGGGTCGCGCGGTGGCGACGGACGACATCGACGTCGAGCTCTCCGAACCTGAGCCGGAGGCTGGGTTTGAAATAGCACGCGATCCATGGATCAAGCGCGTGCTGCCGCGCACGATGTTTGGACGCGCGCTGCTGATCGTGGTCATGCCGCTGATTCTGCTACAGGCGATCGCAACCTGGGTGTTTTACGATCGACATTGGTCGGCGGTGTCCTGGCGGCTTTCGGCGGCCGTAGCTGGCGATGTCGGACTTCTGGTCGAGGGGTTGAAATTCGTCGATTCGCCCAGCGGAAGAGCCGCTTTTCTCGAACGCGCGAGAGGACAGACTGACCTCGAATTCTCAATCAGCCATAACTTGAAGCTTCCCCCGCCTTCCCCGGCAACTGGCAGGTTGATAGAAGATCAGCTCAACCAGGCGATGCAGAGCCGCTTACGCCTCCCCTTTAGAATCGAACTGCTCGACGACGGGGGCGCCGAGATCAAAGTGCGGCTTTCTGACGACGTGCTATCGGTCAATGTGCCGCGTAATCGGCTGTACAGTTCGACGACCTACATTTTTGTGATGTGGATGCTGGGGTCGTCGCTGGTTCTGCTGGCCGTAGCCACGGTTTTCCTGCGCAACCAGGTGAAGTCCTTGCGCCGCCTGGCCGAGGCAGCCGACAGCTTCGGCAAGGGCCGCCCCGTCGCGTCCTTCAAGGTAGAAGGCGCCGTCGAGATCCGGCGGGCCGCGGTCGCCTTCATGACGATGCGCGATCGTCTCCAACGCCAGATCCGCCAACGCACTCAGATGCTGGCCGGCGTATCGCACGATCTGCGCACGCCATTGACGCGGATGAAGCTCGCCCTTGAGCTTCTCGGCAACGACCCCACTGTCGCGGAGCTGAAGTCGGATGTCGCCGAGATGGAGCACATGGTGCACGGCTATCTCGATTTTGCCCGCGGCGAAGGGACTGAAGCATCGGTCGAGACCGATATTTCACTGTTGATCGAGGATCTCGCGGCCGACCTGCGTCGCGACGGAACTTCGCTGACCGTCATTCCTCCACCCGAATATGTGATACCGGTCCGACCAAATGCCCTGCGCCGCTGCCTCGGCAACCTGATCGGCAATGCGCGCCGCCATGGAACCCACGTCTGGCTCACCGGGATTGTCGAGTCGGACGGCATCGATATCCTCGTCGACGACGACGGACCCGGCATTCCTCCTGCCAACCGGGCTCGGGTATTTCGTCCATTCGTCCGGCTCGATTCTTCGCGCAATCCGTCGACCGGGGGTGTCGGCCTCGGCCTGACGATCGCCCGCGACGTGGCGCGCAGCCATGGCGGCGATGTGAGGATCGAGACATCGCCGCAGGGCGGCTTGCGCGCGCGGGTGCATCTGCCGCGGTAAACCATAACGGTTTTGGGCGTCGTTCCCCATTGCGCTAAGCTGCTCTCCCGCCTCCCGGATCGGAGGTCATTAAATGGCGTTCGCTCCTACGCAAAGCCGAGGACCCCGGTGATCCGGGTACTCTTCTGCACGGCGGCGATATTGTTCGCCGTCCCGGCCGCAGCAGACCCGCCGCCAAACGCCGATCCGGCCCTTGCACCGTGGTTCCGCAGCCTGGTCCAACCAGGCACCAGTATCTCCTGCTGCTCGGTATCGGACTGCCGCGCGACCGAATATCGCATCGAAGCCGATCATTACGAGGCATTGATCGGCGACACTTGGTTCGCAGTGCCATCCGACAGGATCCTGCAACGCACCGACAATCCGACCGGTCGCGCCGTGGTCTGCTGGACCCCGCAGCGCGGGATCGTTTGCTTTGTGCGGGCGACCGAATCGTAAGCAGCAGGTCGTTTGTGGCTTATTGCGGATTGCCAGGACTGGGCGGCGGGCTGGGCAGTCCCTGTAGCCCGCCGCGTCCGGGAGGCCTGCCGCTCGGAGAAGGCGCATTCGGCGGGATATTGGGGAACGGCACAGGCTCGGCGCCGAGCAGCGGCACCCCGATTTGACGGCGGGATTCACCAGCGCGCGATTCGGCCGGGCGAACCAGCGCTTCGAGCTGCCGGTCGGTCAGCTTTATTCGGTAGAACTTGTCATAGAACTGCCGGGCGTTGGTCCGCAAATCCTCCTGATACTGATCGGGATAGAACAGCGCTGCCAGCCAATACAATCCGATTATCCGGTTGACCCCTGGGGGATCGTCGATCCAACCAAAGGGGTCGGCCGGAGCCAGATAGACCCGTTTATTCCCGACAGCGGCGAGGCCGCGCCACCCCGGACTGCGTTGCAGGGATTGATAAAAGCTTGGTTGCTCGGCGATGATGATGGCTGGGTTCCAGGCAAAAATCTGGTCGCGCGTGACCCTTGTCAGCTCGCCACGGCCGAGCCGGGCGGCGACATTCACGACCCCCGCTTGATCGATATCGGCCATTGCCTGCGAGCCGGCGAGACCGGTTTCGAGCCCGTCCGGTCCGCGACCATAATAGACGAGCGGCCGTTCGTCGGCCGGGGCGATGAGCAATCTGCCGCGCAGGGCATCGATGGCGTAATCGGCATAATTGGCAAGATCGTCGCCGCGCTCGGCGGCGCCGAGCATCGCTCCGATGCTTCGCAGCGTCCTCGGGGTGGCTTGGATGCCATTGTCTAGGACGAGGTAAGGCACGCCGGTCTGCTGTTGGATCTGATCGGCGCGCGTCGCAGCTTCCTGCGTGACTGGGCCCGCCTCGATGATCAGGTCGGGGCGGATACGCGTTACTGTTCCGGCCGCTTCGGCGGCGTTCGGTCGGATCAGGCCACCGACGACCGGCAGCCGGGCGAATTTTGCCGGGAGATAGGCCCGCTGCCCATGGGAGAGTGGAGCGCTCCACCCCAACAGCTTTTCCGGCGCCAGCACAAAGACGAGGACGTCCGCCGCCGGATTGGCGGTCATCACCCGACCGACCCGATCGGGCACAACAACATAACGCTCGGCGTCATCGACAAAGCCGGCCGCCCGGGCAGACCCGGCTGAGAGCGTCACCAGAAGAACGGTCATCCATGCAATCGGCGGTCGCAGCAGCATTCGCGCCCCTCGACAAGGAATGAGCAATTGGATCGACTATAGCCGCCGAGGGCCGGCAGGCAAGCAGTCGGCCCTCCCCGATGACCGCATCACCGATTGCGTGGAACTGGCTATTGCGTTCTGCGGATCGCGATCAGCTGTTCGCCGTACGAGCGGAGTTCTTCCCGCAAGGCCGGCCAGTTTCGGCCAACGGCTTATCTTCTGGGCCAAATGCGCGCGGCAATAATTCGGCAATCGTCAAGACGACGATGTTGGTCAGCTGGCCACTACAACAGATGACGCGGATGTTGCTGTAGATGACGCGGATGTTGCTGTGCTGCTTAGGCACAGATTGTCAGACTCGATGAGGCGTTTTCGAAGTTCGCCGCGGCGTAGATCGCGCCCGAGTTGCTGAGCACAGCCGCGCCAATCCCAAAAGCGAATAGGATGCGTAGGCTTGGGCAGTGGCCGCTTGCGCCCTTTCGATGAGTTCCCGTTCTAGAGGGTCGAGTGTACCCAAAGCTCCTGGACGCCCACTACGAAGGCCTCATCTGAATACATGCGAAAATTTTTGCAATGCATCCTCAATTGCTCGCAGCGGGGGATGCGATGGGGCGTGCTTATGGCGGGGCCGTTTGCGAGGCGACGCGTGATGGGGGGCCCGCGGACCCGGCGGGCCGGCTACGGCGGGATCCCTATCCTCGGGCAGCGGCGCCGAGGCGGCGTCGCCGGTTGCCGCAGGCGCGGTGCCGGGCCCCACCGAAGTCGCCCGTGCTTGGGGCTCCTCGACAGGGTGAGCGATTATTGGCTTCGCGGGCTCCACCCTTAGATTGAGATCGGCGGTATTTGGCCCGACGGGTTGGGTGACGAGCCCACCCTTGTCTGTGGCCACCTCGCCCGCCGGTTGAGGCGAGGACGGGATACCGGAGATCCGATCAAGTTGGCTCGTCGATGGCGGCAGCCACGGTGTTTCCACTCTAGGCTTCACAGAATTGGCGCTTTCCGGGCTCGCACCGGGTGTCAATTTCGTCGGCCGCAGCGTGAGAGAAAAAAGGCTGAGGCCAAAAAAAACCGCGACAACCCACGTCGCTGCCAGCCCGACCCAGATCAAGTGCAATAAAGAGCTCATCGATCTGCCGAAGGGCAGCGCCCTCCGGATCAGCCGCCAGATTGGGCTTTCTCGGCGAAGCGTGCGCTCCGATTGAGGATCGGGGCGGGTTGTAAACATTCATTAATATTAACGATCCCAACTGCAGAAGCAACAAACCGCATCGATTTTGCCGGTTCCAGCAACAGTGCGGGGATCACACACGAATCGTGGCTCCGAAACGCATTCGCTTAGGATGCCTGCGCCTCACCCCCGGAGTGCGGCTTCGAGGTCGGCGATCAGATCTCCGGGATCCTCGATCCCGACCGAAAGGCGCAACAGGTCGGGCGCGGCGGGGCTGTCAGGGCCCTCGACGGAAGCCCGGTGTTCGATCAGGCTCTCGACACCACCAAGCGAGGTCGCCCGCTTCCAAACTTCGACCCTGGCGGCGACGGCGATAGCGGCATCGGCGCCGCCGCGAACGCGAATGCTGAGCATGCCGCCGAAGCCGCCAGTCATCTGCCGCGCCGCCACATCGTGACCGGGGTGTCCAGGCAGCCCGGGGTACAATACGTCCAGCACACGCGGATTTTGCGACAGCGCCTGGGCGATTTGGTGGGCCGAGCGACAGGCGCGCTCGACTCGCGGGAACAGCGTTCGCATGCCGCGCAACAGAAGATAGGCCTCGAAACTACCAAGGATCGCGCCCCCGCTGCTGCGTGCTGTGCGGAGCCGCGCCCAGAACTCGTCCTCCCGCCCTGTAGTCAAACTCCCCGCGATTACGTCGCTATGGCCGTTCAGGTATTTGGTCGCCGAGTGCATAACGAGGTCGGCCCCGAGGCCCAGAGCCCGGGTCAGCACCGGTGTGGCGGCGGTGCTGTCGACGGCGAGCACGGCGCCGACGCCGTGCGCGATCTCGGCCGCCCCTGCTATGTCGGTCACCGACCACAGCGGGTTCGCGGGGGTCTCTATCCATATGAGGCGCGTCCGCCCTGGACGGACCGCTCCCCGCAGGGCGTCCAGAGAGGTTGCGTCGACAAAATCGACCGCGATCCCCCAGGCGTCGGCGAAATTCCTCAGCCAGCCGCGCAGACCCCAATACATGACCTGCGGTGCGACGACATGGCTGTCTCGCGGCAAGCACTGGAAGACGGCGGCCGCCGCAGCCATCCCGGAGGAGAACAACAATGTTGCGGCGCCGCCTTCGAGCGCAGTCAGCAACGCCTGCGGCTGGTCATAACTCGGATTGTCGGCGCGTCCGTAACTGCGACCGCGCCGGTATCGGTTGTCGGGATCGCGCAAGAACGTCGTTGCCGTGTGGATCGGGAGGACCACGGCCCCAGTCGACGCATCGGTCGAACCCAGCGCCTGCGCCGCCAGGGTGGCGGGATGCAACGATTTGCGGCTCATCCCGTTTCCGCAGCGGCGGTGCGCGCCTGGGCGACGGCATGGATCTGGTCTCGCAACGCCGGCTCGGTTCCAAACAGTCGCTGAAGATCTCGCGCCGCCAAGCTCAACAACTGACAATATCCGAGCGCGGCAACGTCGGCGTTGCGGCGGTCGGCGACCAGGAGGGCGAGTTCCCCGAAAAAATCACCGCTGCCGAGATGAACTGGGGTCGGCGAGATCCGCACTTCGACCGCGCCGGAAGAAATGAAATACATCGCGTCGCCGCGTTCCCCCTTATGGACGATGATCTCGTCGGGGACAGCAAGCCGCGGCCGCAACAGCCGCGCCACGGCGCGCCGGGTCTTCGCATCGAGCGCCGCGAACATCGCCACGCGGCTGACCAGATCCTCACGTTTCAGGCCGAGATCGAGAGTCGGCCGCGCCTCGACGGCGCGCCGGCGCGGCCGCAATTTTCGCTGCAAATCTTCATACATGTCTTGATTGATGATGGCCTCCGCGCGCAATCGCCGATACCGCTCCTCTTCAAGCCGTGCCGCCGTGCGGGCCAAAAACTGCACCTCCAGTTGGCGAGCGTAGCTGGGATATTGCAGCTTCAACGCGGAAATCGCCCGGTCGACCTCGCGGAAGCGAGAATCGAGCTGCTGCGCCATCGCTTCGCTGGGTCCGCTGCCGAAAACCTCTTTGATCTGGTCACGGTTGAATGCGATCAGATTTTGCAGCATGAAGCGGGCGGCAAGCTGCACCTCAAAGCGATCGGCGAGTTGCCGCGACAGCGGACCCGCGATCCCGATGCGGCGATGTATCGCGAGGGACAGCCGCAAGGTCGGAGTGAAGCCTCGAATACGGGCCGCCGCCCTTTGATAGCCCACCACGCCGTCGCTGCGGGCCCCGTCCCGCAGCCTTGCGGCATGAGCAAGCAGGCTGGCGGCCACTCGTCGCGACACGGTGCGGCTCTCGAAATAATCGAGACAGAATTCCTGCTCGCGATCGGCCAGAATATAGAGCGCCACGCGCTCGCGCAGCTCGGCCGGAAGCTCCGCCTCTTCAGGTACTTCTCCGTCCAGGTCGCGAGCATGGCCGTCATAGACCTTGGCGACCTCGGCGACGATTTCTGGCGAGATCTGATGCTGACGGCCGACCGTCTCGATTTCCTGCGGTATCGAGGAAAGGGAGAGCCCGATCACCCGCTGGCTGACCGCGACCTCCGCCGGAGCCAGACTGCTGATCTTGAGAAGCCGCATCAGGGGTCGCATGGTCGGCGCCGTGACCAGCAGAGTGAACAACACAAAACCGGTCGCGAGAATGCCGACGAACTGACGAACCTCCGGCGGCAACGCAGTGTTCTCTGCGGCAGCGAGCGCAAGTGCCAGAGACACTGCCCCGCGCATCCCGCCCCACAGCATGACGAGCTTGTGCCCGCGATCGATCGGTTTGGCGATCCCGGCGAAACTGAGCATCGGGATGAGCCCGTAGAGCGTCATCGCCCGAGCGACGAGAGCCGCAACGATGAGTGCGATCAGCAAACCCAGATCGCCCCAGCTCGCCTTTTCGAGAAGCTCGGGCGTCTGCATCGCCGCAAACAAGAAAATCAGCGAGCTCGCCCAGAAGGCCAGCTGTTCCCAGGTGACGACGAGGTTCTCCCAGTTCGACGGCGCCAAGCGGCGCCGCCCGCCGGCGCTGACGGCCAGCGCTGCGGAGGCAACCGCGACGACACCGGAAACCCCAATGTAGTGATCGCAGACGACGAAGATCACATAGGCAAAGGCAATCGTCAGCGTCGCTTCGGCCAAACGGCTCGCGCGCAAAATCGGGATGAACAGGGTGATACCCCAACCGGCGACATACCCGGCCGCAAGACCGCCGCCGAACTCCCGCACAAACGTAACGAGCCCGTCGACGGGGCTCGCCGGCCGGTCGCCGGCCAACATCGCGACGGCAAGGGTGTAGATCGCGATCGCCGCGGCGTCGTTGAAAAGGCTCTCGCCCTGGACCAGAGTCGACAGGCGGCGGGGGGCGCCGATGTCGTGGAAGATCGCGACGACCGCGACCGGGTCTGTGGTCGCGATGATCGCGCCGAGGATTACGCAGGCCAAAACCCCGACCGGCGAGATTGGCCACAGTGCGAACCCGACGACAAAGGTGCAGACGATCACGCCGATGACAGCAAGGATGAGAACCGGCCCGACCTCGTCGCTCAGCTGGCGGACATCGACGTTGAGGGCCGCTTCGAACAGCAGCGCCGGCAGGAAGACGTAGAGCAGCGACTCGGCGCTGAGCCCGAAATCGTGGAGCCAAGTGACGACGTCGCTGACGACATTCCCGGGATGGGACGCGAAGGGGAGGTTGGCGACGCCCCCGATGGCGATGCCGACTACGGCGAGCAAGACCGCGTAAGGGATCGACAGGCGCTCGGCAAGCGGCAGCAACAGGCTGACCAGCCCGAGCAGGGCAGTGACGGCAAAAACGGTCTGGATGGTATCGGTCATGGCGGCCGGCCCCGGAGACCCTACCGGCAGCCGCTCGCGGCTACAAGGCGAACGGTGGCGGCGGAGTTCGACGGGTTCCTAGGGGCCCCTCTTCAGTTGACCGGATCGTTGAATTGTCCATAACCCTAGTCCCCAGTCGCCGTCCGGCATCCGGGGGCGAGCTTCTTTAAGGGCCTGATCGCACCACCGATGATCTCCCGTCGCGCATTGTTGCCACTGCTGGTTCTGCTCGCGGCCGCTCCGTCCCGGTTTTCGGGCGGCGCCGAGCTTCAGCACTTTCCGACCTCCGAACTAACGATAATCAGCGCGACCGGGCCGCATCGGTTCAAGGTGGAGCTCGCCGAAACGCCGGCGCAGATGACGCAAGGGCTGATGTTCCGAACGAGCCTCGCGCCCGATGCGGGCATGCTGTTCGACTACAAGCAGCCGACCGTCGCGACGATGTGGATGCGCAATACTTTGATCCCGCTCGACATGCTCTTCGTCGATGCGCAGGGGCGCATCGTCAACATTCATCAACGCGCCGTGCCGCAATCGCTCGACGTGATCGCCGCTGCGGCGCCGGTGCGCGCCGTCATCGAGTTGAACGGCGGGACCGCGGCGCGCCTCGGCATCGAGCCGGGCGACCGCGTCGTCTACCCGATCTTCGGCAACGCTTCGTAACCCCGCACGGCGCGGCGCGGCGGGAACGGGCCCGGCGCTCGGGTCATTCGCGACAACAACCATTCGTTGAGCCGAAAATTTTCACTTTGCTGCTTCTGCAGCAAATCAGCAGCGAGAACTCCCGCAAGGATTGTACCGAACATCCGGGCCGACCTCGCTTACTTCTCACGGCCGTGCCATTCGTAGGGTGGCGTAATACGATGCGATTGAGGCAATTTTGCTGTCGTTGATGCGTAGATGCTCGAACAATCCTCGTTCCGTATTGCGCCGGTCAGAACGGCCGATGACTTGGCAGCCACGGTCAAGCTGTTCAGAGCCTATGCGGCTTCTCTTGCTATCGATCTGTCTTACCAGGGTTTCGAAGCGGAGATGGCGGCAATGCCGGGCAAGTATGCTCCCCCGGCCGGCGAATTGCTGCTCGCCCGCCCTGCCGACGGCACCGCGCTGGGTTGCGTCGGGCTCCGCCCGATCGAGCCGCGCGGCTGTTGCGAGATGAAGCGCCTCTACATCGCTCCGGAAGGGCGCGGCCGCGGTCTCGGCGAAAGGCTGGTCGACATTATCGTGAGCGCGGCTATGCGACTGGGCTATCGCGAGATGAGGCTGGACACGCTGCCCTCCATGGCGGCGGCGATCGCGCTCTATCGCAAATTCGGGTTCGAGCCCACGGAACCCTATTACGAGACCCCCGTCACCGGCACGATCTTCATGCGCCGCCCCCTCATCGACCGCCTGGGCCGCGAAACCGCTCTGTGCCCGTAGCCGAGCCTGACCACCCACTGGTGACCACCCACTGGCCCAGAGATTGCCGACCGGCGGTCAAGACCCAGACCGACGATTCACTTCAATCGTCTTGACCAGGCTCGACCCGGCCACCCACGACCTTGCGGCACACGCCGTCGCGGTTTCCGAAAGCCGCGGCTCGGCGGGCTTCAGCCCGAGCGCCGCGCGGTCGATTCGCTGTTGTCGACACGCGGCCCCATACCCGAAGTGTAGGGGTCATAATTCGATAGAGGCGCGACCGTAGGCGTGGGCGGATCCGACAGGTCCGATGAACCCAAGCCCTGCGATGGAGCAGTCCACGTGCCCGTGAAGATAGTGCCATCCGGAGCAGTATATGTTCCGGTGAAAACTGTCCTACCGGCGTTCCACGATCCTGACCAACCCATGTCTTCCCTCCGTTCAGCCTACCGTAATGCTCGTAGCGTGCAGCAAACCTCCGACCCGAGCGGCCATCACTCTGCGATCTGCACAATAATTCAAGGAATCAGCCGGGACGTGTGAGATGGCTCACACGCACACTGACTTCGCTATTTCGCTTGCATACTGCACGAGTGGCGGGCCAGATTTTTCGTGCGCACATAAAAATCTTGTTCATTAGCGAACAAGACGCGACACACGATCGGACTGTTGGCAAATATCTGGAAGAAATACCTTTCCAATGCTTCTGGATGTACGAAATACATAAAATTTTTGTCCGCAATGTAATTGGTCTCGACGTAATCTATCAAATCGACAATATATATGGCGTAGGACTCTACTTTGGTAAAATTCGGGTCATCTCTGGATATATCCTTGCGAGCATAGATGTAAGGCCGGACGTCCGGGTTCTCGATAAGAAGCTTATCTACAGTAAACTTGGAAGACAGAGTTCCATGTGGCAAGAGCCGTGCTTCTCTGCGAATCTTTGATGCTTAGATTTATTAGAGATGTCCGATCGACAATAAAATAGAATCCTGCAGCGAGGATAAGCAGGGTGACGATATCAATGCTCCTCTTAAACCAGTTAACTTCTTCTCGGACGCTTCGCATTGACCTTACCCTCGATTGGAGTCCCCGTAGCGCAGGAGTTGTATCATTCACATCGCCATCGAGTGAGGGTAAGAATCAGGTGAGGCGGTCGGCGGTGCAAAACTGGAAGATTTTCGGTTCAAAACCAAGGCGCTGATACGATTGCGTTTTTTTATGCAAATTTCTGATGCACAATTGCGGGCATGATTTACGGCTATGCCCGCGTTTCGACCGTTGCCCAAGACCTCGCCAGCCAGCTTGCCCAACTCAAGGCGGCGGGATGCGAAAAGGGTGTTCCGCGAGAAGATCAGCGGCACGACCGCCGACCGTCCGCAGCTAAGAAAGCTGATGCCCGCCTTGGCCTCCGGCGACGTGGTGATTATCCCGGCAGTTGACCGCCTGTCGCGCGATACGACGACCTTCTGGTGATCGCCCGTGACATGCAGCGTGCCGGGGCGGGCCTGCGGTCGATTGCCCAGCCTGTGCTTGATACCACGGGCGATTTCGCCGAGCTTGTCCTTGCCATGCTTGGCGTTGCCGCGAAGCTCGAACGCCGCCGCATCGCCGAGCGCACGGCTCGGGGGCCGGGCCGATGCGAAAGAAGGCGTCAAATTCGGGCGCAAGCCTTCTCTCACCCCACATCAGCAGCAAGAGGCGCGGAAACGGCTTTCAGAAGGCGAGACACAGCGCAGCGTCGCGCGCAGCTACAATGTCAGTCAGGCGACGATTTCACGCCTCGGCGCCTAATTGGAGAGGAAATTGGATCTCTCGCGAGTACACAAGAAAACAGCGGAAGCGCATTACTTTTTACGCCTGCTAATAGAACAGGAACCCCGCATTGGTGGCGACAAGGAACCGTTCGATTTTCTTTTGAGCGCGTTTCACAATGCCGGGCGGACAGTGGATTACCGGCTCCGCCATGAACACGGAGCACCTTACAAGGCTTGGCGTAAGGCGTGGGATGCCCGCCTCACGCCCGAAGATCGCGCCCTTATCAAATTCATGATCGACGACCGAAACCTTGAAGTTCACCAAAGCGGTTCAAGCCGCGTCGTCGGACAAGAAGGCGTCGAGTTCGGCATCGGTGAACATCGCCTGCCCGGAGGCGGTGGCATCATCACGATTAGTGGCCCGCCCGGCATGCCGCCAGCCACTCTGTACAGGCCAACCTACAGCTTCACCATAAACGGAGCCGACCGCAAAGCAACGGACGCTTGCCGGGATTATCTCGCGTTACTGCGACGCATGGTGGGCGAGTTCGAAGCCGCCCACCTATAGCGCCGATATTTATTCATCAACTTGGGCGCAGGCCCGCGCCTTGTTTCTCTCTGGATTGGTACGAATTTTCCATATGGCTATGTTATACGCCATTTTCCGGAAATCCGGGGCGCATGCGGCATTCGGGGTAATTTTTCTGGCTGGCTATTCGAGCGCCAATCCTTGCCGGTGCCAGCCGTCCATTCCGCCGCGGAGGACGGCGACATCGCGTAAAGAAGCGGCACGCAGTTGGGAGGCCGCCGTGGCGGACCGGCGGTCGGTTTTGCAGACGAGCACCACCGGTGCTCTTCGGGCGGCGAGTTCTCCGGCGCGGCCCGGCACATCGGCCAAAGGGATGTTGACGGCGCCCGGTAGATGGCCTGGCGGGGCGGTGAACTCCTCGGGCTGACGCACATCGACGAGGCTGACGGCGTCGCCGGCGGTAAGGCGCTGCTGCAGTTCGAGAGCCTCGATCCATGCCGGCGCATTGGTGTGCGCCCGTTGAAACAGACGGACAGAAATCCTGTCATCGCGAGCAACTCCCGGTGCTGATTTTCGATCCGGGCTCCGCCCAAAATCGGCTCCGTCCGGCAAAAGGAGGATCTGATCGCCCGGATGCAATCCATCGCAGAGCTGGCGCTGCGTACGGCCTGCGCGGGTCTGCTCTTGCTGGTCATATCCAATCGCCCGGCCGCATCTGAAGTACCGGATGGTACGTGGTTGCTGGCAGAGAGGGTAGCCGTCGAGGTCTTCGAATGCAGCGGTCTCGTATGCGGCCGGATCGTCTGGCTGTTGCGGCCGCGCGCCTCCGACGGCCGGCCCGATGTCGACCACCTCAACCCGAATCCGGCGTTGCGGCAGCGGCAGCTGTGCGGCCTCACGATCCTTTGGGGGCTGCAAGCCGACGGTCCCGGCCATTGGTCCAACGGCTCGCTCTACGACCCGCAAGACGGCAATACCTATGACGTTACCGCGGAGCGAACGGCTCCCGACAGGATATCGGCCCGCGTTTATCGCGGCGTCCCCCTGTTCGGCCGCACCGAAATCCTGATCCGCGATCCGCAGCTCAGCTTCGACGGGCGCTGTTGAGCTGTCGCATCGGGCGATTTCGATATCCGGATCCCAGTTGGGAGCCGATTGTTCAGGTATTGCGGGCAGCAGCCCGACTGCCCGAGAGAACGGGAGGAGACGATGAACACATTGAGCCGCCGCAGCGTAATCAAGACCGGTGCGCTTGCAGGAGCTGGAAAAAAGTACTGCGGCCCGGTCTTGACCTCGGCGTTCCCCATCACACGTCGAGGTTGGCGACGCTGAGGGCGTTCGATTGGATGAAGTCGCGGCGCGGCTCGACGAGGTCGCCCATCAGGGTCGAGAAGGTCTCCTCGGCCGAATCGGCGTGGCTGATCTTGACCTGCAACAGTGAGCGGATCTCGGGGTCGAGCGTGGTTTCCCACAATTGCTCGGGGTTCATCTCGCCCAGACCCTTGTAGCGCTGCACGTCGATGCCGCGGCGGCCGAGCTCCATGACCGCCTCGACGAGGCTGACCGGCCCGGCGATCGCCCAGCTCTTGTCGCGCGCGGCGAGGGTCCCCGAGCGGTCGTAGATCTCGCGCAATCGGGCACTGTCGGCGTCGAGCCGGCGCGCCTCGGCGCTGCGCAACAATGCCGCATCGATCAGGCGCCGCTCGTCGATGCCCTGGTGACTGCGGCTCAACACGAGACCCTCGCCGGCGACGACCTCGCCTTGCCAGCTGCGCTCGTGCTCGGGGACGAGGCGGTTGAGCCGTTCGGCCGTCGCGTGGGCGGCCTCGATTGCGCGGTTCGGATCGGCCAGCATCGCCGCCGCCAACGCGCCGGCGATCGCCGCCTGCTCGACGACGTCGATACTGCCGACCTTGCCGGCCAGAGGCTGCAGCCAGCGGCGGTGCATGCGCGCCTGTTCCAACAGATCGCGCAGATCGAGGCCCCCGCGCTCGACGCCGTCATGCTGCGTGAAGACCGAGTCCCTCAATGCAGCGTCGATGCAATAGGCTTCGAGCGCCGCGTCATCCTTCAGATAGACCGCCTTGGCATTGCCGCGTTGCAGCCGATAGAGCGGCGGCTGGGCGATGTAAAGAAACCCCTTGTCGATCAGGCTCGCCATCTGGCGGAAGAAGAAGGTCAATAAGAGGGTGCGGATATGGCTGCCGTCGACATCGGCGTCGGTCATGATGATGATGCGGTGATACCGCGCCTTCTCCGGATCGAAATCCTCCGCGCCGATGCCGGTGCCCAGTGCCGCGATGAGTGTGCCGATCTCGGCCGAGCTCAACATCTTGTCGAAACGCGCGCGCTCGACATTGAGGATCTTGCCTTTGAGCGGCAGGATCGCCTGAAACCGGCGGTCGCGCCCTTGTTTTGCCGAGCCGCCGGCACTGTCGCCTTCGACGATAAAGAGCTCGCTCTTGGCCGGATCCCGCTCCTGGCAGTCGGCGAGCTTGCCCGGCAGGTTGGCGATGTCGAGCGCCCCCTTGCGGCGGGTCAGGTCGCGCGCCTTGCGCGCCGCTTCGCGCGCCGCGGCCGCTTCGACGACCTTGGCGACAACTTTTTTTGCGTCGGCTGCGTGCTCCTCAAACCATTGCGTCAGCTTATCGGCGACGATGCCCTCGATGACCGGGCGGACCTCGGACGACACCAGCTTGTCCTTGGTCTGCGAGGAAAATTTCGGGTCGGGCACCTTGGCCGAGAGGATACAAGTCAGACCCTCCCGCATGTCCTCGCCCGACAGCGTCACCTTCTCCTTCTTGGCGATGCCACTGTCGTTCGCATAGGCGTTGACGGTGCGGGTGAGGGCCGCGCGGAACCCCGCGAGATGAGTTCCGCCGTCCCGTTGGGGGATGTTGTTCGTAAAGCAGAACATCGTCTCGTGGTAGCTGTCGGTCCACTCCATCGCGATCTCGAGCACGATGCCGTCGCGCTCGCCCCGGATCACGATCGGCGGCGAATGCAACGCTTGCTTCGAGCGGTCGAGATAGCGGACAAAGGCTTCGAGCCCGCCCTCGAAGTGCAGGGATATGGTTTTCGGTTCGACGCCCCGCAGATCGCTCAAAACCAGCGTCACCCCGCTGTTCAGAAACGCGAGTTCGCGCAGCCGATGCTCCAGCGTCGTAAAGTCGAATTCGGTCTTGCTGAAGGTCTCCGGGCTCGGCAGGAAGGTGATTTCGGTACCGGTGACCTGACCCTCGCGGTTCGAGCCCGCCGGCCAGAGCGGAGCCGGACCTACCTCGGCGAGCGGCGCCTCGGGCACGCCGTCGCGGAACCGCATGAACCACTCCGACCCGCCGCGAAAAACGCGCAGATCGAGGCGGGCGGATAGGCCGTTGACGACCGAGACACCGACCCCGTGCAATCCGCCGGACACCTTGTAGGCATTCTGATTGAATTTCCCGCCGGCATGGAGGTGGGTCATGATCACCTCGGCAGCCGAGACGCCTTCCTCGTCATGGATGCCGACCGGGATGCCGCGGCCGTTGTCGATCACGGTGCATGAGCCGTCGGCGTTCAACGTGACGGAGACGGTATCGCAATAGCCGGCGAGCGCTTCGTCGATCGCGTTATCGACGACCTCGTAGACCATGTGATGCAGGCCGGAGCCGTCATCGGTGTCGCCGATATACATTCCCGGCCTCTTGCGCACCGCGTCGAGCCCGCGCAGCACCTCGATCGACTGCTCGTTATAGGTCGCGTCCCCGCCATTGAGCGCGCCGTTGCCCTCCGGCGCGGCAGCAGCGTCGCCCGGCGGCAAACCGGTGCTTGCCGCGCGATTGGCAGCGGCAATGCCGAGAGGGCCGAGGGGGTCGGTTGCAGAAGTATTCGTCATATCGTCCTTGTTGGAGGCTTTAGGGTTCAAGTCTCGGCCAGCTGCCCGTCCCGCACCGACAGAAACTGGGCGTTGCGACGCAATCGTTCGAGCAGGGCCTGGTCCGTACCGGTCAGCCAGGTTTGGCTATCCAGCCGGAGCAGCGCATCGAACAATGCCGCGCGCCGGCTCGCATCGAGATGTGCGCCGATCTCGTCGAGGAGCAGGAGGGGCGGCTCACCCCGCATCGCCCGCTGCAATCTCGCTTGAGCGAGAATGATCGAGACGAGCAGAGCCTTCTGCTCGCCCGTCGAGGCTGAGGCGGCGGCAATGCCGTTCGCGGCCAAACTGACCTGCAGGTCCGATCGATGCGGCCCGAGAAGGGCGCCGCCAGCCTGCGCATCGCTCTGCCGATTGGCGGCGAGCGTCTCGGCGAACTGCGCCTCGGCGGCCAGCGCCGGCATTTCCGCAAGCCAAGTCTCGACCGTGCCGCCGAGCGCAAGGCGAGCGCTGGGAAACGGGCCTTCGGCCTCTGCGCATGCCCGGTCCAGCCGCTGCACGGTCTCGCGCCGCCCTGCGGCGACCGCCACACCCTGTTCGGCCATGACCTCTTCGAGCGCGGCCAGCCACGCCGGGTCTCTCGGGCCATCGCGCAGCAACCGTGAGCGCTCGCGCAACGCGTGTTCATAGGCCGCGACGCGCGAGCCGTGCGCCGGGTCCAGACCAAGGACGAGCCGATCGAGAAAACGCCGTCGGCCGCCGGGAGCCTCGATAAACAGGCGGTCCATCGGCGGGGTCAACCACAATACGCCGAGCCGCTCTCCGAGCGTCGCGTGGCTGCGTACCGGATCGCCGTCGATGCGAACCACTCGCCTTTCCCCCGAGTTCGCCTCGCGCCCGGTGCCGATGCGGATGCTGCCGCGGCGCGTCGCAACGACGGCCGCTACAGCCCAGCCGCCGGTCGCTTCAGCCGGCCCCGGTTGGACCCGGCGATCAATTTCGGTCAGCCGCGCCCCGCGCAATCCGCGGCCGGGCGCCAGAAACGACACCGCCTCGAGCAGATTGGTCTTGCCGGCACCGTTGGGTCCGGTCAGCACTACCGGAGCGGTGCCGATGGTGAGCCTTGCTTCGCGGTAATTTCGGAAATTGTTCAGAACGAGCCGCGTTACACCGACGCGATCGGCCTCGGCGCCTGCATCGGCCCGGGCTTCCTGTGCATCGGCGAACATCGAGATTATATGGGGTCGAAAGCGGCCTTTCGCCAGCATTTCGCGCCCTTCGCTCAGGCCCCAGGCGTCATGCCGGCTGTCGCCGAGAGCCAAGTCACACCCGCATAGGCATCAGCACATAAAGGGCACTCGCATCGGCGCTGTCGCGCACCAGGGTCGGCGACCCGGCATCCGACATGACAAATTGCGCCCCCTCGCCTTCGATCTGCTCGGTGATGTCGAGGAGATATCGGGAATTAAAACCGATCTCCATCGGAGTGGCGGAATACCGCGCCTCGAGTTCCTCGATCGCGGTGCCGTTTTCGGAACTCGTCGCCGAGACGACGAGGCTGCCGCTTTCGATGGTCAGCTTGACGGCGCGGCTTTTCTCGGTCGAAATCGTCGAGACTCGGTCCACCGCTTCGGCAAAGGTGTTGCACTCGACCTCAAGGACCTTGTCGTTGTTCGACGGGATCACGCGGTCATAGTCGGGGAAGGTCCCGTCGATCAATTTTGAGGTCAGTGCAGCCTCGCCGATCGCGAGCCGGATCTTTGTCTCGCTCAGCCCGATCTGCACCTCGTCCTCTGTCTCCTCGACGAGCTTTCTCAATTCGAGCACTGTCTTTCGCGGGATAATGATGCCCGGCATACCGGCAGCACCCTCCGGCAGAACCATCTCCATCCGGGCGAGCCGGTGACCATCCGTGGCGACGGCGCGAATGACCGGCACTTCGTCAGCTTTCGTGGCATGCAGATAAATGCCGTTCAGATAATAGCGGGTCTCCTCGGTCGAGATCGCGAATCGGGTACGGTCGATTAGGGTTCGAAGTTCGGTCGCCGACAGCGAAAAGTTGTGCGGCAACTCGCCCCCCGTCATCAGCGGGTAATCCTCCGGCGGCAGGCACGCGAGGGTAAAGGTCGAGCGGCCCGAACGCAGCACGATCGCATTACGCTCGCCGCTCGTCTCGATCTCGATCTGCGAGCCTTCGCGCAGCTTTCGGACGATGTCGTAGAGGGTATGGGCCGGTGCGGTCGTCCGGCCCTCACGCTCGATTTGGGCCGGAACCCGCTCGACGATCTCGAGGTCCATATCGGTCGCGCTCAGCGCCAGCCTACCCGGTTCGGCACGCAGCAAGACGTTCGACAGTATCGGAATCGTCGTCCGCCGCTCGACGACGCTTTGCACATGCCCCAGCGCTTTCAGAAAGGCCGCCCGTTCGATGGTCAGTTTCATTTTGGCTACACAAGAGTTGCCGAAGCCGGCCCGACCACCCTCGGGCACTTCAGAGGGTGGTCAGAGCCCCCGCCGCGTCATACCGGCTCTCCCGGCTCGGCGGGACTGCATTATAGCACGATTGGGCGACCTCCTCAGCACGCGCTTTTTACCGCGGACGCCTCATGGGTGCTCAGCCTTGCAGCATCCGGCGCAGCAGCTCGATATCCTCGGCGAGCGACGGGTCAGTACGCATCAGCTCTTCGATCTTGCGCACTGCGTGCATGACGGTCGTGTGGTCGCGTCCGCCGAACTTGCGGCCGATTTGCGGCAGCGAACGCGCCGTCAGCTGTTTGGCGAGATACATCGCTACCTGACGCGGACGGGCGACGGCGCGGGCTCGGCGGTCGGATGTCATCTCGCCTAATTTTATGTTGAAATGTTCGGCGACCTTTTTCTGGATCTCGTCGATTGTCAGTCGCCGCTCGCTCGAGCGAAGCAGGTCGCGCAGCACCTCCTGCACGCTCTCGAGGGTGATATCCCGACCGACGAGCTGGACGTGAGCGGCGATTCGGTTCAATGCCCCTTCGAGTTCCCGAACATTCGAGGCGATTTTGTGGGCGAGAAATTCCATTACCTTTGGAGGAATCCGCAGACCGCCCTGCTCGGCTTTGGACTGTAAAATGCCGAGACGCAGTTCGTAGGTGGTCGGGTGCAGATCTGCAACTAGACCCCAGCCGAGGCGGGATCGCATGCGCTCTTCCATGCCTTCGAGATCGGAAGGGGACTTGTCGGCCGAGATCACGATTTGGCGGTTCTCGTCGACGAGAGCGTTAAAAGTATGAAAAAATTCTTCCTGGGTCGATTCCTTGCCAATAATAAATTGCACATCATCGATCATCAACAGATCTACCGAGCGGAATTGCGCCTTGAAGTCCATTATCGACTTGTAACGCAACGCTCGAATAAACTGATACATGAACTTTTCCGCCGAAAGATAAATGATCTTTCGGTCGCAGGCGTGTTTGCGAACGTGCCAAGCGATGGCGTGCATCAGGTGGGTTTTGCCCAGCCCGACTCCGCCGTATAGAAACAGCGGATTGAACGGCACCGAGTGACCGGGGTATGCACAAGCCTCGGCTACCCGGCGAGCTGCAGCATGGGCCAGTTCGTTGGGTTTGCCGACGACAAAGTTCTCGAAAACGAAGCGATGGTCGAGTGCCAAGAGTTGTGCCTTCTCATCGCCGATATCGAGAGAACGAAGAACGCCCGCGACCGGCACGGCCGGAAGCTCTTCCGCGTCATCATCGGGTCCGGGCTGGAGGGTGCCGTTCGCGTGCGCCGAAGGCATGGCTACAACGACAGAAAGGCGCCTTACTTGCGCGTTCTCAGCCCGCCATAGTGCGAGCAGCCGATCGGCATAGTGGGTCGCCACCCAGTCACGCAAAAAACGTGTGGGCGCCGCGATGACCGCCTGGCCGCCGTCGACATGCTCCAGATTCATTGGTTGCAGCCAATTGCGGAAAGCATCCTCACCGATTTCGTTCCTCAGCTGACCGAGGACACCGGCCCATTCCGTCTCGCACGCTCTCCTCGTATTGGTCCGATCTTCTTCTAGAGTCGCTTGCGCCACCCTCTACCCCCCTCAATCGAACAGCAGCAAACCCTGCCGCCTGATGGCAGCATTTTACCCTGCAGAGACGCCGAGCTGCGGCTCTGCCACACTTACTCTCCTCGGGAAGAGACGCCCTCCCTGTCGCTGATTACAGTCGGCTAGCTGTCAACAGCTTGACGTTTTCTTGACGCTAACCGCCATTTACATGATTTCCCCGTATTTCGGGTCGCCGTTATTTGTGAGTTTACGTGTGTGGCGGATTAGTGGCAATGGGATCGAAGGAGGAACACGGTCAGATTTTTTCCCGCTCCGGTGCCGGACGCTGCTATGCCTTTGCAAGGCGATGTCGGTCTTCACCTGCGGCATTCCGCCGCGGTATCTATGCGGGGCCGGTTCGGGGTCAGAGCGCGTTGACGCGCGCCGCCAGCCGCGACAACTTGCGTGCAACCGTGTTCTTGTGCATTACGCCCTTGGTTATCGCCCGATGCAGCTCAGGTTGCGCCAGCTGAAGGGCTGACTGTGCCGCTGCCTTATCGCCGGTTGCGATCGCCGTTTCGACCTTTTTGACGAAAGTGTGCACTCGGCTTGTCCGGGCCCGATTCATCGCAGTGCGTTTAGCCGTCTGCCGGACGCGCTTTTCCGCCGATTTGTGGTTAGCCATGCAATTCGCCGCCGAGTAAAGCAGGGCTTATATCGGGAGCTTGTGAGCGAGGTCAACAGCAGGGGGAGGGCCCAGCGAACCAGTCGCCTCTTCACAACGCCCCCGATACGGCCTGTCCAGAGAGGGTGATCGACCGTATCTTCGCGTAACGATGTTCAAATCCCTGAACAACATGCGGCGCAACCCGACGCGGCCGGCTGAAACCCGGAGCCCATCGAGGCGATGCGCCACAAGCGGCGCTGGCGTATCGATCAGCTCTTCGGCTTTCGCAAAGCTCGCGGGTCTGCGCCGACGGATATTAGACCAGCATCGAACTGCCGCGCCGCACCTGCAATGATCATGGCATTCGCGTTTGCAGACGAACATTGGCGCGCCAGATCGGCTCGCTGGTTCGGCGGCTCGTAGGGGCTCTGCAAGCGGGGGAAGGGGATCGCCTTGTCGGAGGAACAGTGCGCCATTGCGATCATGGCCAAAGCGTCGGTCGTTGGCACCGTCAAGACGCGGCTCGTGCCGCCGCTAACCTACGAGGAAGCCGCCGAGCTCAATACTTGCTGTTTGGCCGATACGGCGGCGAATATCGTGGCCGCGGCGAGACAGGTGCCGATCCAGGGCTTTGCCGCCTATCATCCGCCGGGTTCCGAACCCTTCTTCGATGACGTGCTGCCTTGCGGCTTCAGGCTCCTGCCGCCAAGAGAGCCGACGATTGGGCGCAGTTTGCTCTATGCGGCGCAGGATCTTTTTGCCGCCGGCTACGGCTCGGTCTGTCTCGTCGATGCCGACAGCCCGACTTTACCGACCGAATTTCTGGTCGAGACGGTTCTCCGGCTGCGGGAGCCGGGCGACCGCGTCGTGCTCGGGCCTGCCGCCGATGGCGGCTACTACCTGATCGCCTTGAAGCAGTTTCACCGGCGCCTGTTCGAGGAGATCGACTGGAGCACGGAGCGGGTCTACCGGCAGACGCTCGACCGAGTCGGCGAGATCGGTGTCCCGGTCGTCTCACTGCCCGAGTGGTATGATGTCGATGACGAGGAAACATTGGCGGTGCTCAGGCATGAGCTTCTGCTCGGCCGTGAGCCGGCGAGGCGCTATCTGGCTCAGCATACTGCTGCCTTTCTCGAACGGCTCACCGCGACAAATGGCGGCATCAGGCGCCTGCTCGGAGAGTGAGAGGGCGGGGAGGGCTGGGTCAGGTGCAGGCGCGCCGGGCGCGCTCCCGGTTTCTGCTGTTGGGCGGTCTGTTGCTGGCGGGCGCGGCCGCTGGGCTCGCCGCCCAGTTCAACCGGAATATCCACGCCTTTGTGATCATCGTATTGCTGCAAGGCGCAGTCTGGGCGATCGCCGCCGCCGTTATCCGACTGGACCGCGAGCGGCGCCCGAGTTTGGCGCTGATCCTGGGCGCGGCGATCCTGCTTCGCGCAATTGCGCTTGCTTCGCCGGTCTTTCTTTCGGACGACATCTACCGTTATGTCTGGGACGGGCGAGTGCTGGCCGCCGGCGTAAACCCTTACCGCTACTTGCCTACCGACCCTGAGCTCGCACCATTGCGGGACGCCGCTATTTTCCCGAACATCAACCGTAAGGAATACGCGCCGACCATTTACCCGCCGGTGGCGCAGATGGTTTTCCTGGTTGCCACCCGATTGGGCGAGAGTGTGACAGCGATGAAACTCGCGCTGGTCGCAATCGAGGCGATCGGCATCTGGGCGCTTATTGCAGTACTCAGCGCAGCCGGGTCGCGACCGGAGAACATCCTGCTCTATGCTTGGCATCCTCTGCCGGTTTGGGAAATCGCCGGCTCCGGACACATCGACGCGGCGATCGTTGCGTTCGTGGCGCTGGCGCTCGCCGCCCTGCTCAGCGGCCGATCGGGTTGGTCGGGCGCGGCGCTCGCCGCCGCCACACTGGTGAAATTCGTACCGCTGGCGCTCGCGCCCGCTCTGTGGCACCCGACAAGAACAAATTCGGCCGACTGGCGCTGGCCGACGGCTTTTGCCGCGGTCGTCGTTCTCGCCTATCTGCCCTTTATCGGGGTCGGACGGCGGGTGCTGGGTTTTCTGCCGGGCTATGTGTCCGAAGAAAATCTTGTCGCAGGCGGCGGCTTTTGGCTGGTCCGCGCTTTGGGGATCCCGGTCGCTGCCTATCTACTTTTCGCCGCGGCAATCTTGGCGTTTACGGCGATCGGCGCCTTGCGTCGACCAGCGGATCCGGCCGCGAGCCTGCCTTGGGCCGCGGCACTGGGGTTCACGGCGGTGGTACTGCTTTCGCCCCATTACTCCTGGTACTTCGTCTGGCTGGTCGCATTGCTGTGCGCTGCCCCTTGGTGGCCGGGATGGTGGCCGAGTCTGACAGCCGCCCTGCTCTATTGGGACCCGGCAAGCGGCCAGCCCCCTTGGGTCGAGTTTACGATCTATGGCGGGTTCGCCATATTCTGTGTTGTTGATTTCCTGTGGCGTATGAGGCGGTCGGCCGAGCGGCCGCGTGCTCCCGTCGGGGCCAAAACATCGAGAAATGGCCGCTCGAGATAATTCCGAGGGCGGCGTTTGGCGCCTAGTAGGTACGGGACTGAGCTACAATGCCCATTGGCTTGCAGTCGGCGCTGCAGTCTTGCTCGGGACGGCGCTGCGCATTCACCACCTTGCCTACGAGAGTCTGTGGACGGACGAGATATTTTCGCTTCTTACGACGGATCCAGCGCTGCCGCTTCGTGAGTTTTGGTATCGAGTGATAGCCGATACCCATCCGCCGCTCTATTACCTGGCCCTGCGATGGTGGTCCGCGGCTTTCGGCCAGTCGGAGGCAGCCGCGCGCGCACCCAGTGCGTTGTTCGGATGTTTGACGATCTGGGCAGCGGTGATGTCCATCGGGCCCGCGTTGCCCCGACCTTCGCGCCTGGCGCTCGCGCTGCTCTATGCCGTGTCGCCGGGAGCGATATGGTACGCGCAGGAGGCGCGATCATATTCGCTCCTGCTTCTGTTCGCCGCCGTGCTCACAGGCTGGGGCGTCCGCTTTATCCGAAACGCCGGGGCGGGAGGCAGATCCACACAACGAGCAATGAGAGTTCTCGTCGCTGCCGCCCTCTTGGCCTCTTTTACGCATTATTTCGGTTTTTTGTTTTCCGTCGCGATATTTTCTGCCTGCCTTGCATTTACCCGGCGCGATCGCGAGAGAGGCATGCTGAGCGCGCTCGGCGCGCTGATCGTGATCGGGTGCTTTGTTCCGTGGATGGCCTATCATGCGCTCTTCATGGATGCGGAACGTGTTGAGTGGGTGCGAACCTTCCCTCTCGGCGATTCTGCCAGCTGGTTCGGGGGCATCGCGTTTGGCGGCACACCTGCCCTGGCGGCGTTCGCGATTGCCGCCGGCATGCTGATCATTAAACTCGGGTGGCGGGAAGTGGGAAGTCTGCCTGTGACATCGTCGTGCCTGCTCATCTGCGGGGTGACGATTTTGATGAGCTTCGTCACCTCGCTCCACACCCCGGTTCTGACTGGCCGCAACCTGATCGTGTTGCTTCCAGCCATATATTTGGTCGCCGCCGAGTTGGCATCAGCTCTTGCTTTCGCCTGGGGGAGGCTGGCGGGCTTCACGTATTTGGCTGTGCAGCTCGCATTGATCGCTCAGCCGTCATTTGCGCATTTCGGGGATCATACGAAGGAGCAATGGCGCGAATCCGCCCAGTTTGTATTGCACACGCCCGGCTGCACGGCAGGCACGATCTCCGTCTATGGAGAGGCGCAATACTACCTCTTCTACACCGGTAAACTCAGACCGCACCTCCAGCTCCGTGAAATTCCCGAAGGCGGAACCGCGGATCTGGGTCACGAGCCGATTTCCTCTTGCCCGATCTTGCTATGGATCGTCGGGATACCCGAGTGGGACCTCGACGGATTGTTTGCGACAGTCGGGCTCGACCGCTCCGAAATCGAAATCACCGGATGGTACGAGGCATATGTGGTGCTGGCCAAGAAATCCTAGCCAACTGGCTAACTCGCCATGTTCCCTGTGACTCGGCGCAGGTTGTTGGCGGCTGGACTATCCCCGCTGATTGCCACGCCGGTCGGCGCCGCAGTGGCGTCGAACGACTCCGGGAACCTGCGACTCAAGGACTTGGCCAGAGACAAGGGGATCCTCTATGGAACCTGCATTTCCGCTGGCCAGATCGCAGCAGAAGACGACTTTACCGCCCTCGTGCTACGCGAATGCGACTGCATCGTGCCGGAGAACGAGATGAAATGGCGGTCGATGAGCGACCACCCGGACGGAGAAGATTTTTCAGTCCCAGATCGAATGGTGGATTTTGCCGCGGAACACCACCTCGCAATTCGCGGCCACAACCTGCTGTGGTATTTTTCCGTCCCGGATTGGTTCAAGGCGCTGCCCGACGGCAGAAGCGCGGAGGTAGCGACGCTTCGCCGGATCACGAATATGGTCTCGCGTTACCGAGATCGCGTCTTCTGCTGGGACGTGGTCAACGAGCCGATTTATGTCGAGCACGGCCGCGACGACAATCTTCGTGCCACAGTATTTGTCGAGAAGATCGGACCGCAGTATCTGGATCTCGCCTACCATGCCGCGCATGCGGCCGCCCCGCATGCCACGCTCGTGCTCAACGAATATGATCTGGAATACGATACGCCGCAGCAGGACGCCAAGCGCGCTGCCGTCCTCAAACTGCTCGAGCGCATGAAGGCGGCAGGAACGCCCGTCCATGCGCTCGGTATCCAGGCACACCTTGTGGCCTCGCATTTTCCGTTCTCGCCGCTGAAGCTGAGGCGGTTTATGGCGGAGGCCGCGGCTATGGACCTTCGAATCCAGATTACCGAACTCGACTCGACCGACGAGTTTGCTCCGGCGTCAATCCCGGAGCGCGACCGGCAAGTTGCCGACGAGTATCGGCGCTTTCTCGACGGCGCGCTCGAAGAGCCGGCAGTCAAGGTTCTCGTGACGTGGGGCCTTTCCGACCGCCATAGCTGGATTGTCCGGGGGGAGGTCGGACCACAGGCTTTGCGCAAGGACGGCCTACCTTCGCGCCCGCTGCCTTTCGACACGGCGCTCGTGCCCAAGCCCGCCTGGGTCGCAATGACGGAAGCGCTGCAGAATGCGCCGACGCGTAAGCCGGCGAATATCATTCGCGCATAGATACTTCGGAGGCTCGAGCCCTGAGCATCTCACGCCTGAAGGGGCAATCCGACCGCCACCTCAAATCCTGGCGCATTGCGACGCCAATAGCGAGCCAAAACGACGCCAGGAGCAGGCTGCAAACTGCCGGCGGCACACCGACTTGCGCAAGAAGCGCGCGGCTGCTGCCGTTCATGAAAGCAGGCAGAAGATAGTCGAACAGGGGACGGCGCTCGTACTCGGGTGCGGTGATGTCGACCGAAACGCAGACCAGTGAGATAAAGATGCTGATGAGCGCGAGGCCTGCGAGCAGGTATTTCCGGCGCCGGCTGCTCCTAAACCAGAGGAATGCAAGGGGCAACGAAAGAAACGGCAAGACCGGCACGAGGTGGCGTGGGCCGGTCGACATGCCGCCATCCCAATAATGGTAGCCCGCGTTGATCGCGAGGTAAACGCCGATCACCCCGATTATCGGCAATAGGCATCTGCGATATCGATGCGACCGCAGCCACGCCGCAATTGCTATTGGGGAGGCGAGCAGCACCGGAGATATCCAAAGGATGCCGCGATGCTGCCCGAGCAAAAGCTCGTAGCCGATCGAAGGTCGCGGAATGGAGACCCCAAACAGGCCCTGCTGCATCTCGGGAAAGCCGACGACACTCTGGTAACCCAGCCGTAGCGGCGAACCGAACGCGAGTGCGTTGTAGATCCATAGCGGCAGTGTCGCCAACAATACGGCCGCCGTGCCTCCCACAATCAGGCGACGACGCTCCGGTGCATTGCATCGCAGCGCGGTCCATGATGCGAAGGCCGCTAGGACGAGGACCGCCGGCATAGTGGGAAACTCGACGACGAGTGCCCAGCCGAGCAAAGCGCCCACATACATGCCAACGGCCAGCGGGTGCGCGGGGCTCGGTGCATTGACAGTGCAGCGCACGATGCCGGAATAAGCGAGGAAGAGGCACGCCCCAGCCGTCGCGTGGCCGAAAAACGCGGTTGCCCAGCCCCAAGCTATCGTGCCGAGCCCGAAACAAAGCGCTGCAAACAACGCTGCATCGAGCCGCCCCGTCAACAGACAGGCTGTCGACAAGACCGATGTAGCGGTGAGGGCGGTGAACATGCCTGATGTCATGGCCGTACTCAGACCGACAATCACGTCGAACAGGGGCGTCGTTGCCTCGGGTCCGGTAAAAAATACAAACGGGATGTCGAACAGCTTTGCTGTGGCTAGGGTCGCCGCCGTCGGCGGAATTGCCATTAATGAGAGACCCGGGGCCTTGTCGCTGTAAAAGTGCCCGGAAAACATTGCCCGATCGACGGTATAGGGGGCAAACTGGTCGATGGTGAGAGCCCGATCGACGACGATCGAGATCGACAGACCGATCCGCGTGATCACGTTGTCATTGTCGATGACCGGCGCGAAATATAAATAGGACACGAATAGTGACAGAAAAGCCACGAGCCGAAGGCGGAATGTTGCTGTACAGCAGAAACCGCTGGTCAACGGCATTCCTTTCGTCTGGCGGCCATCGAGGATGGGATTGGCCCAAGCGGTGCAGCACGGCGTCGACGTGACGGCGCAGATTAAACCCGACCCGCGGCGCTATTTCGAGGCGGTCGGCGACGCGCGGGGCGAGACCGCCGAGCAAGAACCGGTCTGCCTCTATATCGAGACGACCAATCGTTGCAACCTGTTGTGTGAGACCTGCCCACGCACTTTCGAAGATCTCGAACCGCCGGCCGATATGAGCTGGCAATTGTTCACCCGCATCGTCGACCAGTTCCCGCAGATCGCACGTGTCGTATTGCACGGGGTGGGCGAACCGATGATGGTCAAGGCATTGCCCCGCATGGCCCGATATTTGAAGGACCGCGGCAGTTACGTGTTGTTCAACACCAACGGCACCTTGTTGACCGAGCAGAAGGGCAGGGAGCTGATCGCCGCCGGCCTCGACGAATTGCGGGTGTCGCTCGACGCCGCCGAGCCCCGGGCATTTCTCGCGGTGCGCGGCAAGGATATGTTCGACCGGATCGTTCGCAATGTCGCCGCCTTCAGGGCGATGCAGCGTGCTGAGGGCATCGAGCGCCCGCTCGTTTCGTTATGGCTCACCGGGCTCAGGGAGACGATCGACCAATTACCGGAATTCGTGCGGCTGGCGCATCGCATCGGCGTGTTGGAGATCCATCTCCAGCGGCTGGTGTTTACGCCGGAGGGACAGGGATTGGCGCGCGCGCAGTCCGCGTTGTTCGAAAGCCTCGAGAACCGTGAGGCACAGCAGCTCGCGGAAGCGGCGGCATTGGCCGAAATGCTCGGGGTCAATTTCAACGCTTCGGGTGCCACCGAGCCGGGCACGAGCCTCAAGCGCGGGACCGAGGACCAGCCATGGTCGCTGTGCCGGCGGCCCTGGACGTTGATGTACTTCACAGCCCACGGCCGGGCGATCCCGTGCTGCATCGCGCCGTTTTCGATGCGCGGTTATGACGGGTTCACATTGGGCGATGCGACCCAGGAGAGTCTACGGCAGATCTGGAACGGTCCGCGCTACCGGGAATTCCGCCGCGCCTTGTTGAGCGAAACGCCCCCGCCCGCCTGCGCTTCCTGCGGGGTCCGCTGGAGCCTGTAACGCAGCTCCGCCCGCACATCGCCGCGATCATCCCGGTGCTCGACGAGGAAGGCGCTATTGGCCGGGTGCTGGCGGCGATGCCGCAGGGCTGGGTGAACGAAATCGTTGTCGTCGACGGCGGCAGCCGGGACCGTACGGTCGGTGAAGCGCGGGCTGCCGGTGCGACCGTCCTCATCGAGCGGCGGCCCGGCTATGGCCGAGCCTGCGCTAAGGGGGCTGCCGTTGCAACCGAAGGCGGAGCAGAAATTCTCGTTTTTCTCGACGGCGACGGCGGTGACCGGCCCGAGGCAATCCCGAGCCTGGTGCAGCCGGTACTCGAAGACCAATACGATTTCGTCATCGGGTCGCGCACCCGAGGTGTCACCGAGCCGGGCAGCATGGGCGCCCATCAGGTGCTCGCTGGTCGCGCGGTTGGTGCCGCGATCGGCTTTTTCTACGGAGTGCGCTTTACCGATATGTGCGCGTTCCGGGCAATCCGCGCCGATGTGTTGGCACGGCTCGGGATGCGCGAGATGACCTATGGCTGGAACCTCGAGATGCAGATGCGGGCAGCGCGCGCCGGACTGCGCATACTCGAACTCCCGGTACCGCATGGCCGTCGCCTCTCGGGCAAGTCCAAGGTGGCAGGGACAGTCCGCGGCACCATCAAGGCCGGTTTCCGGATTCTTGCGACTTTCCTGCGCGTTGCCCGCGAGCACTGAAGCCGGCGTCTGATGGGCGGCGCGGATGGCGGTCCGCCATCGTGGAAAATTTCTTTGCGCTATTGTGAAGCGCCTCACACTCCCTGCGGTGCAAAACGCGGGATGACACAGTCGGCTCGGACTGCATTCGCCGGGCACCGGCACGAGCCATTTCCCAATATCAAAAATCCCAAATAGAGCCAAACCGAAATTCTGGAGGGAGCCCAATGAAACAGAGCAACGAGCTGACTGTGCTGAGTATAATACTCGTAACGGCGGGAATAACGTTACTGCAGGGCTGGACAATATCACAGGCTGCTCAGACAGACCACATACGACACCTCAATTCCCGCATCGTCGCCATCAACATGCCCGGCGCGTCGGCTATCTCTCAGATCGGCACATTCCTCAACGTGCCCCCGCCAGGGGCGTGTGCAAACCCGATCCCGACCAAATTTCCTTCCTACATCCTGCCGGGCGCCATACTGGATCCCAGTCGGATCCTGGTGGGCAGCCGCTCGAATTTCGGCGCTCCGCGCGCCATTGGCGCTGGGTTGGAGGGCTCGTTCCTGTCGATCGATCCGAACGGGCAACATGTCCTGAACGTCCCCGAGAATTTTGCGAAGACCGGCGACCAGGCATCGACGCTGGCCGGGGCGGTGCAAATGTTCAGCGCCAACAGCCCGCACTGGCTGAACAGTGTCAATAATCCGACCGCCAATACGGCTCAGTATACCGGGGTCGGCAACCCGCTCGGCCTGTCGAACAACAACGCCTTTGGCCGCATCTGGCCGGCAAATGCGCCATTCGGCGACATGGGGATGGGTTCGTCCTCGATCCTTGATCCGACCGGATTGCCGCTTGCCGGGCCCCCAAACCCAAAGATTGGCGGCGTCTATGTCGGCAAATTGACCAACCGGGATAGGGTCACGGTGCCGGTGCAGCCGCAGGTGGTACGAGGCGCGCTGAAGGCCGGCGCAGTGGCGACTGCGTTGCTCGGCCCGTCTCCCGATGGCAGCTGCAGGGCCGTATTCGCCGTCGTGACCGCCGATGGCGCTATTGCCCAGGAGCACACCGAGAAGGGGCTCGACGGGCTGGCTCCCGCGAGCACGATCCGGCCGATCCTCGGCCGCAATTGGGATTTCGAGGACGACGATGTCGCGCCGCGGTTCGGAGTGGTCATGAACCCCTATACGAATGCCCCCGTCGTGCGGCAGCTCTTCGTCACCGAGCCGTTCCACAACACGATCGCGGTCGTCGATCTCGTCGTGACCGGAAATTCCCCGAACCAGGTGTTTGGCCTGGGTTCGCTGAAGCGCGTCAGTTCTTATGCGCTCAATCTGCCGGTCGATCTTGCCCCCGTTAATATCAGCACAGATGACGTCAACTGGGCGAGCAACACGACTCTCGACGAAGACTCTGACTTCTATGTCGTCAATCGGGGCGACAACACGATCGTGCGCATGAAACAAAACGGGACCGTCGTCGCCGTCCGGCATGTCTCCATGCGGACTTTCCCGTTATCCGATGCCCGTCTCAACGGCATCGCCACCGCGCCGGACGGCAGCAAGATCTACGTGACGTTTACCAGCCCCAGCACAGGCGCATACCATGGCGGCGTCCTCGAGTTGGCGGCATTTCCATAGAGTTGGTCGCGCGGTCCCAACCGCCCTTGGCAGCTTTCGGATTGGCGTTTATTCCCTGGCGGGCCAGACCGGCTCGTGATCGCCGAGCGGCACCGAGGGCCGGGCCCAATAGGGCGGGGTTTCGGACAGCTGGACCGTCGGGCCGAGATGGCGCAGGCGGCCGACGGGGGTCTCGCTCTCGATCGACCAGCGGTCGAGATCGGCTTGCGGGAATTCTTTCGGCACGTCGGCGAGGACGCTTTCCGGCACCTCGGCAAGACCCACCAGCCACCGCCCGGTTTGCGCCAGTGAGATGCGCACCAGCCAGCTCCCGCCCTCGCGGGCGCGGCGCGCCAATGCCACCATCGCCCCAAAGGCCATCAGATAACCGGTCAGGTAGTCGATTGCTGAGACTGGGTAGAATTGCGGGCCGGGCTCGTCACCGGGAAACAGCTCGCCCTGGCGCGTGGTGATGCCGCTGACGTTCTGAACCACCGTGTCGAAGCCGCGGCGCGATGCCCACGGCCCCTTGTGGCTGAAGGCACACAACGAGACATAGATGAGGCCGGGACGCACCGCCGCGAGTTCTTCGGGCGACAGCCCCCGATTGGCGAGCGTCCCTGGCCGATAGCCCTGGCTGAATACGTCGCCCTCGCGCACCAAGCCTTTCAGTGTATCGAGGTCCTGCGGCTGACGCAGATCGAGCCGCGCCGACAATTTGCCATGGCCGGTATCGTATTCCTGATCGTCGCGCGCGGCGATGTGCGGCGCGGTGATCTTCAAGACGTCGGCGCCGTGCTCGGCCAGGGTGCGGGCGCAGGTCGGGCCGGCCAGCACACGGGTCAGATCGAGAACGCGGATGCCCGACAAGGGCCGGTTCCCCTCGGGGAGCTTCTCCGGCGGGCTGTCGCCGATCTTGACGATCTCCATCAGCGGCAGTGAAGCGATCGCCGCAGCTAGCGGATGCTGCGCCCACTCCGCCATGCTGCGCACCATACCGCCGGCGCCGCCGGCGGCAATGATCGCCTCCTCGAGCTCGAGCGCGTCCCAATTCGTCACCGCGCTCCGCACCGCTTCGCGGTTTTCCTCGCAGCCGAGGACGCGCAGCGCGGCGGCGCGGTGGTTCGGGAAGTTGGCATGGATGTAGCTCCAGCGGCCGTTCTTGGCCGGATACATGCCCATCACCGGATTGCGCTCGTTTCTGACCCTGGCGCCGTCCACTTGCAGGTAATGACCGCTGCGCAATGAGGCGACGGCTTGGCGCAGATCGACCGCGACATCCTGCCGGTGTCCCGTGCGCAATTCCCAGAGGTCGGCGGC
>Ga0126381_100000266_pt1 | contig 57761 bp, 59 predicted proteins | sample PanSoiMetPlot_28_FD_96465 | JGI IMG/M metagenome (GOLD analysis project Ga0126381, IMG submission 96465) | Tropical forest soil microbial communities from Panama - MetaG Plot_28 | ecosystem: Environmental > Terrestrial > Soil > Tropical forest > Bulk soil | place: Panama | collected 2016-02-17 | reverse complement strand
CACGACCGTTCCGAAAGCAAAGGCCGTGGCTCCGATGGTCGAGAAGATGATCACTCTCGCCAAGAAGGACACGCTGCACACCCGCCGTCAGGCCGCATCGTTTCTCACGACGCCGGCCTCGGTAAAGAAGCTGTTCGAATCGCTCGGTTCGCGGTTTGGCCAGCGCAACGGCGGCTACACCCGTATCACCCGGCTTGGCGCCCGCAAGGGCGATGGCGCGGAACTCGCGATGCTGGAACTGGTCGGTTCGGAACTGGTGAAGCGCGCAGCTGAGCGGGCGAAGCGTAAGGAAGAGCGGTTAAAGGCTCAGCAGGAAGGCCGCGAGCCGGAAGAAGAAGAGGGCGATCAGAAGTAGATCGCTTTTCAGTCAGGTAGTTAAGAGCCGCGGATTGGCGATGAGCCGGTCCGCGGTTTTTTTGCATTTGTCGTCAATTGTCAGAGTGTCGGGTTTTGACCGCGCCTGATGCGCCATCGCGGCGACCGCGAGATTTCTTAACTGAGTTACACTGCACGGCAGTGATGGTGAAGACTCCCCGCATTGAAATCGAGTACTGCACGCAGTGCCATTGGTTGCTCCGCGCCGCGTGGATGGCGCAGGAGCTTCTAACGACCTTTTCATCTGACATCGGCGAACTTGCGCTTGTTCCGGGCGTCGGCGGCGTGTTCGAGATTCGGATCGATCAGGACGGGCTCTGGTCGCGAGCGGAAAAAGGACGCTTTCCCGAAATCAAGGAACTCAAACAACTTATCCGTGATCGGATCGCCCCGGGCAGGGATCTGGGTCATTCCGATCGATGATTCGGATCTTACTCTCCCAGTTGCGGAATCAGGAAAAACATCAGAGCCATAACTGAGTAGATCGTCAGCAGTTGAACGCCTTTGTACCAGTTCGATTGGCCGTCGCCGCAGACGAGCGTTCCGAGAATCACACCCAGAAACAGCGAGCCCACCTCAGCGCGTCCGAACTCCAGGTTCAGGGGTTGCGGCGCGAGGAAGTAGCTGGCGATCACCAGCATGGGAGCGACGAACAGAGCTATTTGAATAGAACTGCCGAGCGCGATCCCGATCGTCAGATCCATCTTGTTTTTTCGTGCCATAGTGATCGCCGATCCGCTCTCGGCCGCGCCGCCCACAATCGCCAGAAGAACAATTCCAATGAACGTTGATGACATTCCGAGCGCCTTGCCCGTGCCTTCGGCGGCGCCCACCAGAATCTCGCTCATCCACGCGGCAAATACGGACGCGCCCAACAAAGTCCCGGCCGCGCGCGCCGTGCTCCATTGCCCGCCGTGTTCGTGCTCTTCAGTTCCGGTCTCCGCGCTGGCGAATTCGCCCGCATGCGTCGCCAGCGAAAACCACAGATACAAACCGTAGGCCGCAAGCAGCAGCAGCGCGATTCCCACGTTCAGCAGCCGTTCCTCGCGAACAAAAGCGTTCGGCGCCAGATACCGGCTGAACGCGCTCGGTATTCCCATGCTGACGGCTGCCAGCAGCATCATCGTGCTGTAGGTGCGCGCGGCGGTCGGATTGAAGTGCTGCACATGCTGGCGAATCCCGCCGAGGAGAAAAGACAACCCCAGCGCCAGGAGCAGATTGGCCAGAATGGCGCCGATCAGCGAAGCGCGCACCATTTCCAGAAGGCCCGCGCGCAACGCGACCATTCCGATAATCAGCTCAGGGGCGTTGCCGAACGTGGCATTCAGCAGGCCTCCGACTGCGTCGTTGGTTCGCATCGCGATCTGCTCCGTCGCCTGGACGATCAGGCCCGCGATCGGAATAATCGCCAGCGCAGCGGAGAAGAACAGCACGGGCAGGGGCGCTCCCGTGTGCTCGACGACGAGCGTAATCGGAATGAAGACCAGCAGCCAGTTCAGCGACGGTTTCATCGGCAACGGCGACTCAAATCAGCAGTAGGATGCCTGGGTCGCTGTTGCGGACTATTTTGTTCGGCTGACAGCTCGATCGGGGCGGTTATCTCTTGGTTCTCACGAACTCGATCTTCCACGCTTCGGTGTCGTCCTGGTTGCGGAAAAGTCTTTATGGTGAGTATGTTGCCGCTCACGTTCCTTTGATCGGAATCGGGTCGTGTCTCGCCAACCGCCCGTCACCTCGGCTGCCCGAACCGTCGCCGCAACCGATGGGAGCAAGAAGATGTTCACGGAAGGTAAGCGCTCAATGTATATCTCTCCTTGCGGTCGCTACGCAAACCGCTTGGGAAGGTTCACAGGATTGCCCATCTATCGGCGAGGTCATACAGCGTCGTGAATCAGATCGAAACCACCTGAGCTCGGATTTGTCCTGTATAAAAACCGAACGTACAACTTACGGGCGACCGATCGGCGTTAATCAGCTGAAGATTTATTCGGAGATTCCGGGTATTCCACGATAAATTCCTTCAGATGTCCGAATCGGCTGAATATATAGGAGGTGGTTCCGTAAATCTCGAACCCGTGGGGGTGGCTGATTGAGATAGCGGACCGCCGTGTAGCCGCTGAGGTTCAGTGTTCAGTTGCATCGCGCCGTTTTGACTGCCAGAGTTTGACGCCGCTGACGCCCTACCGCCGCATACGAAGTGAGACTCGTAAAGATTCGTGTCCTGTTCGGCCGCTCGCCGCGGCGTTCTTATGCCGGACGGATGAAAACGATTTTGTTTTCCCGGAACGGTTGCTAAATTGAAATCGCCTGACCACTCTCTATAACCGACGCGACGTGCTCTTGGTTCTTGCTTCGGCGAGCGTTCCCGGCCTGAGCCTGCCCGCGAGAGCGCTTCAAATATCGAGCGAACGCGCAGCCGATTTCACGCTTCAGATCGGACCGGTTTCCATCGAACTGGCGCCCAGAAAGGTGATCCGAACGCTCGGGTATAACGGCAAAGCGCCGGGCCCGCTTTTGCGAGTGCCCGAAGGCAAAGAGATCGCCATCGATGTTCACAATCAGTCGGATACGCCGCAACTGGTCCACTGGCACGGGTTGCGGACGCCTCCGGCGCAGGACGGAGCGACGGAGGAGGGTACGCCGATGATTCCTGTTGCGGGACGGAGCCGATATGTGTTTGCGGCATCCCCGGCAGGTACGCGCTGGTATCACACGCATGGCATGGCGCAGCGTCATCTGAATCGCGGGACCTATACCGGCCAGTTCGGATTTTTCTATGTCGAGCCGAAGAGCGAACCGGGTGGCTTTGACTAGGAGATTTTTCTCGCCCTGCGTGAATGGGATACTTATTTTTCGACGATGGGCGACGAGGGCCAGGAGGTTGCCTACAAGGCTTTTTCGATCAACGATCGCGCGCTTGGTCACGGAGAACCGATTCGCGTGAAGGAGGGGCAGCGCGTGATGCTTCGCATCCTGAACGCGAGCGCGACGATCCTCCGCAGAATCGCGATCGCCGGGCATCTTTTCGAGGTCCGCGCCATGGACGGCAATGCGGTTCCAGAGCCAAAGAAAGTTCCGATGCTTGAACTCGGGCCGGCGGAGCGAGTCGACGCAATCGTTGACATGAACAATCCTGGAGTATGGGTTCTTGGCGCAACGGACGACCACGATCGTGTCGCCGGGATGGGAATCGTGGTGGAGTACGCTCAGCGAAACGGAAACCCGCGATGGGTTTCGCCGCCGTCTCCGGCGTGGGACTACACCCTCTTCGGAACTCAGTCACGGTCAGCTGCGCGGGATGAGCCTATTCCGCTGATCTTTGAAAAGAAATTCGCCGGCAGCCGATGGACCGACAAATGGACCATTAACGGCAAATCTTTTCCCAATACCGACGACATAGTTGTCAGGGCGCAGCAACGCTATCGCCTGGTATTCGATAACCGCAGCGATGAAGCGCATCCCGTGCATCTTCACCGGCACAGCTTTGAGCTCGTGAATGTCGCCGGCATCGCCACCTCCGGTATTTTGAAGGATGTCGTAGTCGTTCCACCCAAATCGAAAGTTGAGGCGATTCTGATCGCCGATAATCCCGGCCTATCGCTTTTTCACTGCCACCAGCAGCTTCACATGGACTATGGCTTCATGGCGCTTATGAAGTACGCGTGAGCGCCGCGCCGCGCGAAGATCATCTGAAGGCCGTCCCGACAGGAATCCTCGGTGTATTACAAATGAAACGCATCTCCGAAGCCTCGTGGGTTTGTGGCCGATGGTTGGTCATCAGGCGGCCCGGTCGCTTTTCTGTTTGGTTCGTCGATGGTTGCTAAATTAGAGCGTAAGGGCCCTTAGCTCAACGGTCAGAGCAGCGGACTCATAATCCGTTGGTTGCAGGTTCGAATCCCGCAGGGCCCACCAGTTCTCTCAATCACTTACGGACTACTGAACGAGGGCCATGCCGCCCGTTGTGGGGGATTTTGTGGGGACTACCGAGGAATTTTGCGCCGGTTCCCGGATCGCGAGAGCTTCCACCGCCTCCCGCTTCGCCGCCATCCGAATGTGCGAATAGCGTTCGAGCATGGCCCTGCTCATGTGGCCCATGAGAGCAAGCATTGTGCTTTCGGGGACGCCAGCTTCGGCCATCTTGGTTGCCGCCGTGTGGCGAAGGTCGTGTAGTCTGCATTCGACGCCCGCGCGTGCGCGCAACGCTTCCCATGCGCTGCTCATATCCGTGATGTGCCGCGTGGGATCGTTGGGCGTGGGTTTGCCGAACGGGAACAGGTAATGGTCGGGCTTCACCGCGCCGAACCGGTCTGTGAACCAGTCGGCGTGCGCCGAAACGACCGCGAATAGCTGCGCGTTCATCGGAATCTGGCGGCCCGTGCCGCAGGCAGTCTTCGCCCGTCCAACCGTGAGTACGCGGCGTTCGAGGTCTGCCTGTCCCCAAGTCAGAGAAGTGATCTCGCCTGAGCGCATTCCGGTCAGGAGGGCAATGCGAACGAATGCCGTCAGCATCGGAGTTCGCCAGGGATGCGGGCTCAGTCTGAGCGCTTCGAGAAGACGCGATTCCTCGGCGGGAGATAGCGCCTTTCCCACGTCCTTCCGTTCTTCCATCTTTCGCACCTTCGGCCACAGAACAGACCATGGCCGTCCGATGGCGCGACTCAGTTCGCCCAACTCCATGTTGATTGTGCGTCCCGCCGCGCCCTCCGCACGTCGCCTTCGAATGTAATCCCGCACCGCGTCTTCTGTGAGATCGGGAAGTACCATTGAACCGAGCTTGCGGAGGACATGGGCGAGGCGCTGTGTGGAGAAACGAATCGAGCCGTCACGGTGGTTCAGTCCGTAATGCGCGAGATATCGCGTCACAACGTCTTTGACAGTCTGAACACGGTCGGCGCGGTTTTCCGCCGGTAGTCCCGCCAACGTTCTTTCGAGCGAACGTCGCCGGTCCTTCTCGGCCTCCCTTGCCACGGTCTTGCTGTGTGTCTTGCTCGATTCCCGAATTCGCTTTCCGGCGAAGATGAACTCGTACCAGTAGGTGTCGCCGCGCTTGAAAACTCCCATCGCTATTTCTCCTGTACCTTCAGAATCCTGTTCACCATGACACCGTGCCATTTGCCCCGCGATCGCGTTTCCAGCCCCTCAGCGTTCATTTGAGCGGCAATGCGATCAAACCCCATCCGCTCGGCCCTCAACGCCTTCATGCGGTCAATAACAGCGTTCTCGCCGTCGTAAAAGCCGTATGGCTTCCGGCCCTCGCAACGCCCTTCTTTCGCGCGCTTCCGCATCCGTGCGCCCCTCAGCTTCGCTACGATCTGTGACTTGTCGTATTGAGCAACCGCGCCCATAAGTTGCCGCATCAGGACGCGCGTGGGATCGTTCGCCATCAGGTCCGGTTCGGCAACCGACACGAGCATGAAACCATACTTGCGAAGATCGGCAATCGCGGCTTCCTGAACCATCAGGTCCCGAGCCACCCGGTCGAGTTTCTCTACGATGATTGTCCGAACGCCATTTGAGTGCAGCGCCGCCATCATTTCGGCCCACGCTGGGCGGTCCATCGTCTCGATGGTTCCGCTGACGCCTTCCTCGCGAAACTCGCGCGCGATCTTGATGTCGTTCGCCGCCGCATATGCTTTGACAGCAGTCCTCTGACGAGTAAACCCGTCGCCTTCGATTTGACCTTTGCCGCTCACTCTCAGGTATGCGAACGCTTTCTGCAAAAGTATTAACACTGAAAACAAAGGACTTCCCGTTGTCATGTTACTGGGCCGTTGGATGCCAAACCCGCAATGCGTTTCGCCAAGGCTTGCCGGATACGCTCGATTCCCTCAGGCGTTCGCGGCCCGGTGCTGAGTCCACCGTGATTCCGGCAGCGCGTATACCGTCCACTGCGAGTACTCCATAATGCCGCCGCGAGGCATGCCGTGCCCCTTCGCGTCCTCGCCCCGCACCTTGGCCCCTTCATCAGTCCGTCCTCCTATGACTCCATGACGCGCGCACGTAGTGTTCGCCTATTACTCCCGAACCCCATGACAGGCGCGCGCGTAAGTGTGACTTAATTCGGCTTCTCCGTCCCCGCGCCTTTTCAATAGGAACGTGAATCACCTTCTTAGGCATTCCCGCCCGTCGTCCACTCACGATGCCGAGCGGTTGATACCAACGGTTTCGAGTACCAGCCCATTTCGTTCAGCATCCGGTCACGTATCTTCCAAGGCTCCGCCGGATTCCGCTCCATCTCGATGAGCACATCCAGGGGAACGGGCTCGCCTTTCACCCGCCGGATCTTGTAACGCATCGGCACGCCTGGTCCATCAAGGTAGCGGACGGGATACCGGTCCAGACCGATAGCATGCAGCGCCGCCCGGCCTTCCGGCACGTCCAGGTCGCTCCACACACCGATGACCGTGCCAGCTTCAAGTGCCATGATTCGGACGCCGGTCCGGTTCAGAATGGCGGACGCGCGCGCCAGCTCCGCCGGGTCCGGCCCCGCCTGAATCTTTGGAGATTTGGCGGAAACGGCACCTTCAAAACCTACAGAACCGGGTTTTGATGGTTTTGTAGGTTCGCTTGCCACCGTGTCCGCCGAGATTAGTGGGTTCGGCTTCCAGTCCATCCAGCGGCTTCGGGTTGCGGGGTGAGCGGTCATTCCCATACCCCCGGATTCACTTCGTACCGATTGGAGGGCCGCCCGCCGAAGGGTCCCGATTCGGTGGACAGGTCTCGGACCCATCCGGCATCCTGAAGCACCTCCGCAGCCTGTTTGACCGCTTCAGGCGAATCCAGACCGCTCCATCCCTTCAGATAAACGTCACGGCAGGAGAAGCAGCGATCCGCCGCCAACTTCCGGTGTTTGATCTTGTCCGCCAGTTCGCGCGCTGCCCGGACTCGCGGAGTTGTGATGCACGAGTAGATTCGTCGCGCGTGAGATTCCAGATAATCGCATCATCCCGCCGCCTGTTGCGCATGGCGAAGCGAAACCCGACCGCTACCGCCGCCGCTGCTTTCCGCCAAATGAAACAGCAACGCCAGACTCGGCATCAGACTGCGGTACTTGCTCAAATGAGAGATAAGCGCCGGGTGAAGTTCATCACCGCGAACCTTCTCTTCCAGTTCGGCCCGCCATTCGGTGAAGAGTTCCTGCGCGTCCGGCCCGAAGTTAAAACGCGCGGGGTTTTCTGCGTCCATCTCCACCAATGCGCGAAACACGCGCGACACGTGTTCCTCTGACGCCAAATCTGGCACCCGATCTACATCCGCGAATTCCCGCATCGTATCCGGCCACACCAACACCTGAAAGCGCTGAATTAGCCCGTCATTGCTCGGACCGTCTTTGAGCGCATCCACGAGATAAGAGCGAAGCCGACCCGGCTGGATGCCGCCCAACATGGACATACAGCACGCTTCGACGTGAATGGTGCCACGCCCGATCCGGTCTATCGTGTGCCCGGTGTCCCCGTTCCACGCTTGCAGACAGAAGGCCCGTTCACCTTCGCGGCCCGCCTTGTCCAACTGACTCCACCAACCAGTGAGTTCATCCCGGATTACCAGAATGCCCGCCGGGTTTTCGCTCATTGTTTGGTGAAGCGCCTCGAAGGTCGCATCGTTCACGATCAAGCGTGGCAACTTCGGTTCTTTCGGTTCGTCTTCCGGCCTATCGGGTGCCGTGTTCCCCTTCTTCGATGCCGCCTTGAACTGTTCTTTCCATGCCGCGCGCCGAAGTTCGTATTCCTCTTTCTGCCGTGCGTAATCTATCAGCGCCGCTTCGTGCTCATTCCGCCATTCGGCCTGAATCTGGTTCAGGGGACGGGTTGCCGCCTGAATGACGGGGGACTTCATGAAGCCGGGTGGCGCGATGATGCCGCCCCAAAGATTCGGGACAATCACCCATCCCGTATCATTCGCCTTCGGCTGGATGGTCGCCCTCCGGTTCACCGCCCCGGCAAGACAGAGCATCATCACCACCGCCGGGTAGTCCATGGGGACTTGCATCCGTTCGGTCACATCGGCCACCAAGGGACGGAAGGACTCGGGAAGAAGGTCTTCGGAGAAGGCTTCCACGGGCGGAAGTTCGCTTTGGATCGGTTCCGGTTTCGGCCAATCGTCCACCGCCTCCGCTTGGTGGCGCGTCTCGTCTTCTTTCAGTCCCCAACGTGTGCGCAATGCGGAGAGGGCCGCCGCGTCTATCAGCACTGCCCTGTTGGTCAGTTCCATGAACTGCTCAAAGGTGCCGCCCGCTTCCCGCCAGTTGCTAACGTCGCCCTTTTCCGGCAGGTTCGGAAGCTCCACCACGCGAATGGAAGCCGCCGCGTTCAACAGAGCCGCTGCAACCGCCGCCGCGTGCTTCCGGCCTGGTTCGTCGTTATCAGGGAGGATGACAAGATGCCGACCCCAGTAATGCTCCGCCCACTTCGTCCAGTCGCCCTTACCTGCGCCCTCTGAGTTGCAGGATGCTACCAGCCCCCAGCTTTCGAGGGTGCTAACGTCCAGTTCCCCTTCCGGCAGGTAAACTGTTTCCGACTTGAGCACCTCGGGCAAGCGATATGGAACCCTTTCCACACCATCAACGTTCCAGATGAAGCCACCCCGCCCATTTGGGCGACACAGCCGAAATGTTTTGCCCCCGTTCGGCTTTCGATAACGAACGACCCAATAGACGAGCCGTCCAGCCTGATCGACATACGGATAGTGCCCCTCTTCTGTCCAATCCGACGGTATCGTCGGATGACGCGGGGGTTTCGTACGTTCTGAAGGTGCCGAGCGCGCCAAAGTTCCATTCGTGACGACCCCGTTACGCGGGTAGTCGGGTTCGCTCCGCCCCACCAATCGGAAGACCTCGGTCCTCTGAGTCGGGAAGTCGCCGCCCATCAGAGCCGCTTCGAGTTCCAGAATGTCCCCGCCGCGTCCGCAAGTAGAGTGACAGAACCACAGCCCAGTGTCCGCTTCCACCGAAAAGTTGTCGTCCTCCCCCTGGTGGATCGGACAGGGGCTGCGCCATTCCGGCGCGCGCCTCTGTTTCAGATGCGGGACGCGCACCGCGTAGTAAGTGGAGACTTCATCCGAATTGAATTGAATCGTGCCGTTCATTCCGCCTCCGCCTGATGGCCGCCGGAAGGACGGGATTCGAGCCACGCCGCAAGGTCCTCGGGCTTGTAACGGACTGCCGAACCGATTTTGAGGTACTTGGGTCCTTGCCTGAATAGCCGCCAGCGGCGAACTGAAGCCACTGACATCCCGGTAATGCGCGCTACGTCGTGTTCATTGAGTAATGCATCTAATCCCACTGCCGTGGGTGCGAAAGGCTGTGAAGCAATCATATGCTCCCAGCCTAGAAAGGGAGGGCCTGAACAGTCCGGAAACTATCAACCCAATTTCGAGTTGTTTTTCGCTCGAACTTTCCGCTTCAGGCCGAGTTCTGAAATGACGACCTCTATGCCCTTTCGGATTGCGTCGTCCGTAACGTCCCTGCGCCTCCATCCTTGATTCTCGGGCAGGCTCAGTTGAAGCGCGATTCTTGAGGGAGGCTCCCCACCACAGACGTTAAGGACGAACCAAAAGTAGCGATCAGGATTCCGCTGCCGTGACTCTCGCGATTCCGAACTCGCCTTGATCTGGTCGTACGCGCGCCGCATACACGGTTTTGCACGCTTATACCAGGTACCGAAGGTCTCTTTGCGCGGGTAAGGCAGGCATTCCAACATGCCGAGAGGAAATGGTGGATTCCGTTGCTGAGGTCTGACGCTCTTGGGAAGGCTTGGCTCGCCTACGCAACAGGCGGTGCCGAAGTCCAAAGCCCATCGCAGACATTCTCCGCCGTCGCTGAGGTCTTCTGTTAAGTTGAACTGGCGTGCCCATGACGCGAGAGCTTCATCGAAACTGCGTTCGCGCGCCAGACTGATCTGTTTCTGCTCGCTGTAGCGACGTACTCGCGTCGGTTCCTGCGCACTCGGCTGAGTTATGGGCTGGTGCTTCTCGTTGTATCTGGGGATGACATCTCGCTTCAACACGTCGAAAACCGTCGTGAAGACTCGCTTCTGGTCGAGGAGGCAGATCGCATCGAGCACGGAACGCTCGGGACGCGAAACCAGAGAGAACTGCTGGAGGAGGTATTCTTTCATCGCTCCTGGCGATCTCCCTGATGTTGATTGCCCGCCGGTCTCGCGACCGTTGCTGCTGAAACAATCTTACCCCGCAGTGTGTCGAGCGACGCAGAATACCTTGGTGGGGTAGAATTCAGGACCATGCGAAGAGCACTGGCTATCGGTCCGGACGCCGTCTTGATGTGCAGTTCGGTAGCGACGTGCGACTTGCGGAAGCCTGCGGGAGTTGAACCAACGATGAAGCGTTACTGGATTCTATTCGCCATTAGTCTGGTCGGAGGGCTGTATACTGCGCTGGCGGCCCAACATCTCTGGAATTGGTTCGTCGCCAGACCATTAAACGCCTCTCTGACGTATTGGGAAGCCTACGGCATTACGTTGCTAATCGGATTATTATTTTCAAGAGAAGGCGAGCAATGGGCGGACGACGCGCGATGGGAGGCCGCTGACGTGATGATGCATGCCGCTGTTCCGCATGGATTGCGCGACTACGTTGAAAGCGAGCTAATGGGGGTCAAGGCCGGAGTTGACGTGAGCATGGCGTTTCTCGTTTTCAATAAGGCAGCGGGAAACAGCGTAACGCTCGCCATTGGCTGGGCTATTCACTCGTTTCTGATGTGATGCTGGCACACAAAACGCTCGCGGGCTGGAAGACTGCGCGTTACCGCCGCCTGCGCCAGTCCCCGAGTAGCAGCGAGCCCGAGATTAAGCCCGGCACACCCGTGCTGACCTCGGGCGTCACAACGGCGGTCCACTGGCCTCCCTTAACGCTGAGATCGTCCGTCGCGACTGCCCCATACGGCGAGCCGCCTGTACATACAGCAGAGTCGTCCACGTTGAGCCGCGCAGCGCGTTTCTCCTCGATTTCTGGAAGCTATATCCTCCTGGATATGGCCACTGTTGCTCGCGGTCTGTTAATTCTCTTTGTGCTCTGGGGGTTCGGTGCGTGCAGCGCCGGTGCTCAAGGAAGGACCGTTTCCGGCACGCTCCATAATGAGCGCCTCAAGCTTTTGTCGTTACCCGATAGGCCCATCGACAATCATAAATTGGTGGTGGTGTTATCCGGCGTGCTCGTCCCTGAGTCCTCTCTTGCCGACAAAGCACTCGTCTTTCCACAGCAGGTCAGGATCACCTGTGATAACTCGCCGATAAAAGAGGATAGGAGTTGTACCGAAATCGTGATTTCATGGCAACCGAGTAAGGAAGCAGTCTCCGTCGACATCGGGACAGAGGAATACGCTGTTGAACGCTGGGACGATCAGGGTCTCATTGCTTCCTACGGCGGCGACATCACCTCTGACAATTGCCAACGACACGTTTTGTCCGTGGATTTCGCCTCCGGAGTCGCATCCGTTTCTGACATTCCGACTCATCGAAAGAATTGCGAGGCGTTTACCACCACGAATTCGTACCGCCTTGTTCACGGTTTTTACTACGTGGATACTACTCCCGCAAACAATCTCGATCGGGCATCTACCGTGAAATCCAAGTAGTTTGTTTCAACCGGTAGCCCGGAGGGAAGGTGGCCGCGATCCCGCGAGGACAAAATCGGGTTCGGATTCGACGCGGGAAATTCCGCAGGATGGGCAGCCGGGAGGGTGCCGTGTGTGCGCCCGTTGTGCCCACACCCTGCCTGCATCTCCGCTGTCCCCGATTCTTGCACGAAGCGGCGAATCGAAGAGAGACGCACCGCAAATGCGAATCGCGAACCGCTACCGCCGCCTGCGCCAGTATCCGAGTAGAAGCAACGAACCCGAGATCAGGCCCAGCACGCCTGTGCTGACCTCGGGCGTTACGACTGCGGTCCACGTTCCGTTTGCAGGTCCGAACGCCCCGTCCTCGTATATCGGCCCGGTAAAGAAGTTTATGATCTGCGTATAAATGGTGACGTCCCCCGTACCGACTGCAGTTTGTGGTGAGACGACATTCGAGGTATACATGGCCCGGTCGTCGGAGTTGGGTTGTAAAGCGTAAAACCCTCCCGCAATCTTCCAGTGCTGGATCGTGGTACCGCAGCCGTCCAAATAAACAACGTCGGGAGCAAAGGTGCGTAACCCGTCGCTGATCGAGTCACCGGGTATTCCCGGCGTGCCAATTCCCGGGTAAACGAAAGTGCTGCCAAAGGAGCCGCAGGGGAAACCGAAAAACTGAGACTGCGTCGGGAACGGGTTGGGGACGTCGATGGTTACGGTGATCTCGGTCGGGTCCGAGCCGAAGGCTAAGTTCCAGGGACCCGAGATGTCGGTGAACGGGTTTCCCGTGTACGTGTAAATTACGTCAGCCGAAGCGAGCTGCGCGAGCGACAACATCAGCACCAGAGCGACGGTAGAAGCGCCTTTGGGCATTGCAAGAGTATATCGAAACCCATTCCTGTCGGGCTGGGGAAAAAACCGTACCGGAGGTACGCGCGGTTTGGGGAAATGCTTCGGTTCCTTTCCTCTGATTTTGGAAATCGGGTTCGGGTTCGGCGTGGCGAAATCCTGCGGGCGTGTAGCCGGGAGGGTGGTGGGTGTGCCGTATTTTTTGTTGCCCACCATCTGCATTTAGGATTGCGCTGGCTTGTTACGACAACCCAAGCGAACGATCAGCGACTCACCCTCTGCCGGAGCGGGATACCGATCGTCTCAACTCCTGCCGAAATCCGGGAGCCCTCAGAAGCTCTCTTAAGGAATCTATCTCTGCTTGTATTTCCGCGCCCCCGGGCACCGCTTTTGCCATTTCACCCGCGAGGGCGTGATGCATCTTGCGTAACGTCCCCACGATGTCATCCGCCGCCCCTCCCAACATAACGCCAGCGTCTATCAAATCGTCAATTCGTTTGAGGAATTCCACAGCCTGAGTTGGCGGGATGTTCTGAGGTGACTCATTGAACTCCTGAAAGAAGTCCCCAACCTCCCACCTGTAGACATGCAAAGCCGATTCCGCTCTGGTTTTTGCCTTCCATTCCTTCGCGAGCCGTTGAGCTTCAGAGATGACTTCAGGTGTCATGTGGTTGGTGGCAGCCTCCGCCATTTTGACGGCATCGGCGTTACCAGACGCAGCCGCAAGGCTAAGCCAGTAGTAGCCTTGAAGGAGACTTTCGTCAAGCGCATCGCCCGCAGGATCAAACTTGCCCGTGAGATACATCCTGCCGAGGTTTATCTGGGCTTGGGTTTGCCCTTGATCAGCCGCGAATTTAAGCCAGCAACCCGCCTGATAATCATCTGGGGGCACGCCCGAGCCATTGCGACAGGAGATGCCGAGATTGAACTGTGCGGGCGCACACCCCTGACGCGCTGATGCACGTAGCCAGTGTGCCGCCTCGCTATGGTCCTGCGGAAGTCCGTGACCCTGCGCGTACATAACGGCGAGATTGAACTGCCCATCCGCGTGGCCCTGTTCAGCGGCCAATCGTAACCACCGCGCGGCTTCCTTGTCGTCTTTGGCGAAGCCATAGCCATTGTGGTACATGACGCCCAAGCTGAACTGTGCATCCGCGTTCCCGTTTTGTGCCAATGGCAAGAACCGCTTAGCCGCTTTGGTATGGTCACCGCCATCATAGGCCCGCATACCCGTCTTAAACAGACGATGGGCGAATGCGGGCGACCAGCGGGAGAGCAAACGGATCGCTGTCTGCATTGGGATAATGTTAACGCTGCACCCCGCAGAATCGGTTCGGATTCGCCGCAGCGTAGTTCCCCAAGACGGGTAGCCGGGAGGGCACCGGGGAACTCTTTGGACGCCGCGCTCGCTTCCCTCAAGCGGGTACAGTGCCCGGCTATCGGTCGATCTCGTCCTCCGTGAGTGTTCCTGCGACGATCTGCCTTGCCTGGTTACTCACTTCAGGTTCCCGGTGTGGTCGTAGCCGCCGCGTTTCCCGTGCGGCCTTTCAATAACTTCCAGGCAGCTCCTCCCAGTGCCGTCAGAGTCGCAATGATCCACTGCCAATTCGTCTTGACGAAGTTGGAAGCGGCGTCCATAGGGCTGACTTGAACAATTACCTCGCGATCAATCGCGGTGAAGTCACGCATAAGATTTTTCATCTCAACGATTGCCGCCAGGTGAAGATGCAACGTCCCGGAGTGTTTCGGGATGATGTCCCACTCCCACGTTGTCGGAGTGGCCCCACCGACGCTCTGCTCGTCCGAACTTAGGGACGTGATGTCGAAGTCCGCGCTCTTCAAAGTCATTTTCATCCTGGGAGAAATCGGCGTCGCTATTTCTTCAACCGCCTTCTTGTTGCCGGTCGGAAGCTGCGCCCGAAGTGCTTCCGTCGAAAGCGCAGCACCGCCGATGCTGGCGATGACACGCTGTGTCTGGCTGACCTTCATCTTTTCCGGTGTGCTGTACGCCAGTTTCCCCTTGTTGAGCTTGTCGATGCTGGTGGCCAGAAGCTCGTCATCTCGTCTATGTTGTTCAAGCTCCTCTTTCAATGCCGCTTCCTGTTCCTGCGCTGCGCGTAATTGTTGCCTTACTCTTCGCGTTCGCGGGGCCTCCCGACTCCCCCCGTAGGGCCCTCCGCCCCAAACCGTCTGCTGCCGCCCTCCGGCCTGCCCCGCCTGCCCTCCCTGCCCTCCGTACCTTGGGTCGTACTGATCCCCCTGCTGCCGCTGCTGCCCCTGATCCCCCTGCTGCCGCTGCTGCCCCTGCCCTTGCTGCCCCTGCTGTCCCTGCCCCTGCTGTTGCTGCCCTGTCTGCTCCTTCTGCGCGCCCAGTTCTGCTCGTAGCCTCGCCTCCCGTTCCTGCGTTTCCCGTATCTCAGCTTGCAGTTGCGCTTCTCGCTGCACAGAGTTCTGCTTCTGCCCTTCAGACGTCAACCTCTGAAGTATTTGCTGCTCCTGCTCCTCCTGCCGCTGCACTTCCTCCTGCCGCTGCACTTCCTCCTGCCGCAGTTGCTGCTTCGTTTGCCGCCTTTCGTAAATGAAAACAGTCGAGATGACTAAGACAGGAATCAGCCAAAACAGGTGCTTCGTCCACAACATCGCAGCTAATTAATGATCGCGATTATGCGCCTGCGCAATGACTTTGTAAAGGCCGCCTTACGCCTTCACTCTTATCGACGCGCCATCGCTTCGATGATTGCAGGGATGCCCTCCAGGGCGAAAACTCCGGATTACCGCGACGTCTTACGAAGCCAATTGGGTTCGGGTTCAGTCCAGGGAAATCCTAAGGATGGGTAGCCCGGAGGGTACGGGGGAGTGGACTGCCGCCAACCGTCCGAATCAGGACCGGCTATCATCGCCGTTCCGCACTCGGCGATAGTCGAGCGCACGAAGCGGATACCAGACGGCGATCCGAAGCGAACACAACAGCGTGGCCCGAAGCGCAAGGCGAAAACCTGATATTATTCCCGGTCAACGGGGGCATTCGTCCTTGTCAAGTCGGCCCCCACTGCTGTTCGAGCGACCGCTCGCTCAGCAAACAGCCCGATCCCCCTACCGGATCGGGCTGCGCGGGCGTAGTCTCAGGGCCGCTCGACCCAGCGGATACCGATTCGTTGTCTACGGCGAGGCAGCCCCAAAAAGCCCGAATCCGCGCTCTACAAACAAGACTGCAACATAGATAGCAGCCACGACGACTACGGTTGCGACGACTGTAACGGCGAGACTGATCACAGAAAGAACGGTGTCGTCCGCGGCGCGCGATATCGCCTCCCCCAATGGTTCGGTCGGCCCAGCCATGGCAGCGTAGCTTAACAAGACCCCTCGGGGCGGACATAAAGAATTCATTTCAGGCGGTTCCATAACTACTAGGACGATTCCGCTTCAATCCTCTAAGTTTGCGTAATAAACTCCGCATTGGTCGTAAATTGAGCTTTGCTGATTCCTGGCCAGTCCGCCGACACATAGTCTCTGAAGTAATCAGTCCCATGCCGCCACGTCACCGCACGTTCAGCGATGGAGTAATTCGTCCATGGCGGTGCGCCTCCCGCCAAACCTGTACAAACTCTTGAACGACTCTGGCGTTGGGCGTCGGCGCGCCATCCTCAAGAGTCAGTCTTCATGCAGATATCGGTATTGCCTCGCCAACTCGCTTCGGGTTTCTGGCGGCTTTGTTACGGTAACGTTAACATGCGGTATCTTCTATTTGCGGGGGACTTCCTCGAAAATGCGTCTCCTCAGGCTGCTGCTCTCTCGGCAACCGCCACACTGGTATCAACAAGCCTTCCTCAACGCCCGGCAGCCCGGCCACGAAAATCTCGGCCAGATCGTCGCGCCCGGCCTCGTGCGCAAAGCGGCACAATCGCGCCATGGTGACGACGTTGGGCGGGCGGCCGCACTCATAGTGCGGAACGGCGTGCCCGCCGATGTCGAGCTTTACTGCAAGTTCAAGCTGAGTCATACCGAGCGACTCACGCAGGCTTCTGATGGCCTCCGAAACCTTGCCCGTCATGCCATGGAAGCGTAAACGGCTTTGCGAATCGCGTCAAGGCACGAAAGCGTTGGATGTGCGGAAACCCGCCCCCCCAGCCCCCAGTTAAACCGAAATCGTGTAAAGCACCAAAACCGCTCGCACAACGGACGTGATGCTTTCAGACGGTCGCGGACCGCGAAGCGCGAAGCCGTCCAGCGTCCGTCGTCGGCAACCGGAAGTCTTCATCTTTGGGAATTGGTTCCTCGCCCAACCGTTAAACGCTTCTCTACAGGTGGCGCAACCGCCGGACGCTAACCAAGCTTTGGCGTTGAAGAGCCGTTGATTTTGGGCCGCGACGCCGCCCGCTTAACGGCGACTTGCGCCGCGTCAAGTGCTTCATCAAGCCGGGATTCATAACCACCGCTAGCTGAGAGCCACGCTGTCCGGAACGCCCCTAACGCGCGTTTGCGCACGGTGGGAGTTACATCTATGGCCGAATCGAAAACAGATATAGCACGTTCCCATTCGCGCCACTTCGCGATATACCTGACCACGTCGGGTCTATTCGGCACGATAGTCTCGCATGAATTTCTCAAAGTCGCGGCCAATATGTTTATCACTTCTTAATCTTAAAAAGCGTTGGACTGGAGGAACGCCGAAGGTCTCAACGGCGCGGAATTTACAGAGCGCGCGAGACTACCGTTTCGCAAGTTAGAATAATTACACTTCAAAGGAAGCGAGGCTTCAAATCTTGTTGATTTCTAGCGACAGAACTAGAACGAAATTCAGCGCGATAACTGCAGGATGGCCTTCAGCAACCGTTAACCTAAGCGCCTCTTTCGGGATCTTGTTTGTGTTCATCCAAACAAGGGATTTCGGGAAAAGGTGCAGCCAGGACATTTTTGGTCAGAGCGAGCAGTTGAGAGGGAATGAAGGGCTTATGCAGGAAGTGCCAGCCTTCGTTGAGAATCAGCATTCCGGAGCTGAATCCCGACATGAGCATCACACGGAGTTCCGGACGTTCCAGTTGCAATTGAGTGCCGAGTTCGAGACCGGTGATGCCCGGCATTTGTAGGTTCGACAACAGCAGATGAATTGTGCCCTTATACTCCTTTGATTGCTCTAAAGCATTTTCCCCGCTGGAAGCGACGAGCAGGTTATAGCCATGATCCGCGAGAACCCCAGAAACGAACTTACGGATCGACTCCTCGTCGTCTGCCACAAGTACCGTTTTTGGTTGTGAAGACTTATCTTCCATCGCGCCCGCCTTTCTGTTTCTGGCAAGGGAGAGGCAAAAGCCCATCGTTGAACGAAGGCCGCTCGATGGAGAGAAACTGATTTGACCATAGCAGGTGGAACACCGCGCGGAGCGCGGATTTGATAAGAAACAGACCAACTGCGCCTTCAGTTCACCGCCGCCTTCAACCGCCGTTCCTTCCCAATCGCCCCGCTGGAGCGAAACATGATCGCCAAGGCCGCGAATCGGGATCGGGTTCGGTCCAGGAAAATCCTCCAGATGGGTAGCCCGGAGGGTGCCGGGGAGTGTGGTGGATTTTGTGGGGACCACGGTTCAAAATTGTGGGCAATCGTGCTGACTGCCTACCAAGGCTCACTTCCCGTAAGCCACTCAAGAAGCACAACTTGTATCTATTCTGAGCAATCCCGATTAAAGGCTTCTCAGCGACTCATAATCCGTTGGTTGCAGGTTCGAATCCCGCAGGGCCCACCAGTTCTTTCTACAGCTTACGCCCGCCAAGGCGCCGGCCCGTTGCTGCATGGCAGCGCAGGCGACGCGACAATCGGAATCCAGCGGGTGATGGGCGTCCGTTGCAAGGGCAATCGCACGGTAGAAGTTCTGCGCGTTACGTTCGCATTCGGTGAAATCCGACCTTGCGGCTATCCGGAGTCAGCATCAACGAAACAACCATCTTGTCAGTCTAGGTTGTGAATGCATGCCGCAAAATCGTGGAGCCTGCAGGCGCCACCAACGGCTTCGGGCAGGTTATCCGCCGAACCGACGCATGTCACTGGCTTGTCTGGGTTTTGACGGCCACGACTCGGCGAACAGAAGCAAGCAATGATCGGGCTGGGGGCCGAATCGTTCGACGACCCGCGCGCGGTGAGCGGCAAACAATCCCGCCAAGTCGTCGTTGATCGGAATGACGCGCCCGCTTGTGCAGGCGGACTTTTTATGTCCGGTCTGCTCCCGGATCGTGCGGTTCCTTCGGGACCCACCAGATGGGCACGAGTAAACCCTCCACGACGCCGGGCAGCGTCGCCGCGAAAATGTCGGCCAGATCGTCGCGTCCGGCATCGTGCGCCGCGCGGCACAGCCGCGCTGTGGTGACAGCATCCGGCATCCGGCCGCCCTCAAAGTGCGCGACCGAGTGCCCTTCGATGCCGAGCTTTATCGAGAGCTCGAGCTGGGTCACGCCGAGCGCCGAGCGCAGGGTCTTGATGGCTTCAGTCACCTTGCCCCTCATGACAAGAACGGTACGTTCGTGAATTCGCGCTGCGCGCATGTATATGTCTTTCGCCTCCACAGCAGCGCGTCCTATGGAAGTACCCGCCGTTTGTTGATGAGACGATTATGGCCCGCCCGTCCTGGAGAAACTGTCGTAAGATTGCGGTCTCTGTCGCGCGATTGGGACGCGTCAATTTTTTTCGTCAGAGACGGATTCAGACCTGCCGCCGGTAGTTCGACGGCGTATCCCCCACGATTCTGCGAAAGGCCGCGGCAAAGGCGGAGGGTGTTCGATAACCCACGGACAAACCGACATCGATGATCCGTAGAGCACTGTCCTCGAGCAGCGTGCGCGCGCGCTCGATTCGCTGAATAGTCAACCATTCGTGCGGGCGCTTTCCGGTCGCCAATCGAAAGGCGGCGCAGAAATGGAAACGGCTCAAATGAATCAGTCTGGCCAGTTCCTCCAGGGTGATCTCACGATCGAGATGTTCCCGTATATACCCAGTCACGAGCCGCACTTGCCTTCCTGTGAGCCCTCGATTGGGCGGACTCGAGCGCGTATCAGGGAACGCGGAGTGACGCCGGATCAATTGAAGACACAGCAGATCCAACGCTTCATCGAGAAACAACGTGGGAGCGGATTGCCTGCCTGCTTCATGGCCCAACAGCTCTAATAACCGCGTCACAGCGTAATCTTCCTGGCCGAGCCGCTCGACCAATCGCACGGGTCTCGCCGTTCCAAGTTGTTGGGCGCAGGATTGCAGACGTTTATCGCTCAAGTACACATGCGAAACTTCCGTCCGGCCCGCTGTGGTCCAATACCCATCGTGAGTCGCCGGGACCAAAGTCAGAGTGCCGGGACGAAGGGTCGCAGTGAGACGCCGGTTCTCTGCCGACCAGGAACATTGTTGAGCGTGGCGATGGTGGGCGACAATCGAGTGATCGTCCGCTCCGGCAGCGTAGCCTTGAAAGCCGCCGTGCGTCCAAATTGCGGTCAGGCGGGTACCACAGGGTAAAGTCCAGGGCGCGAGAGGTTGAGGCCGTCCTAAGAGCCGCTCTACTTGGAGAGCGATACTGCGCGGCTTATCAAGGTGTCGTTCGTCAATGGCGTCAATGCGAGCCCGGCGAACGGTATAACTGTCAAGCGTAACTACGTCCACTAATAATTGTACCAATTCACCGATTTGGACTGCCTGATCGATCGCTTTGCATCGACAATCTCTGCCAGAATGCGCGTCGACCGGGTCCGCGCCCCGCCAGTTCTCAATCGGCATCGCGCCTTTCACCTGAAACCACTGCGGGTCATCTGAAACAGTGCGGGCTCTCGCTTCACCAAGTCGTGTACCAGTCGACTGTCGCGACCGCAAGGTAGTATTTCAATGATCGCCCCCTATGCACCGTCTCAAGCCGCCGCCACGCGTAAATGGTCTGCCGCCAACGGTATGCCACCGGAGGGCAGTTTGGTATGCTCAGTCCAACCTGTGTCCGAGCCCCTGTTCGACGAGAACTATCTGCGAGCGCTCGCTGCGCGGGACCCTGACGCTGAGAACTTTTTTGTCGAGTTTTTCACGAGGCCCGTGCGATCCAAGCTTCGCGCGCGTCTCCGTTCGCCGGATCTCGTCCGCGACGCCTCCCAGGAGACGTTTCTGCGCGTGTTTCGCTACTTTCAGAGCGGCAAAACTCTGGATAATCCGGCCAGCCTGCCCGGGTTCGTGCATACGGTCTGTCACAATGTTTCTCTGGAGTTCCTCCGGTCGTTTACGCGCCATAGCCAGATGCCCGAAAATGCTCCGGAGACCGAAGATCCCGCTGGTGGCCCGGAAGCTCTCGCGGCTACGTCGGAACGCAGCCGTCTCGTGAACCGCGTGCTCGAGGAAATGCCGGAGAAGGACCGCCGGCTGATCCAGCGCGTGTGCCTCGACGAAGAGGACAAAGACGCCGTTTGTGTAGAATTTCACGTGGACCGCGCCTATCTGCGCGTTTTGCTGCACCGCGCCCGTATTCGTTTTCGCGATGCGATGGAGCAATCGAACAAAGCGAGGGGCGGTTCGGCGGGCGCTTAGAAACGCTGTGGACGCTCATTTCACTACCCGAATAGAGGCGCTGATTGGATCACCTCCACGCTCAACAAACCCAGGCGGTCGAACGATACGTGCTGGGAGAACTTACGGCCGCCGAAGCCGAGGAATTCGAGATCCACTTTTTCGAGTGCCCCCAGTGCGCTATGGCGGTCGACGCGGGGCAGGAATTCATTGAAGGCGCCCGCGCCTCGTTTCGCGAGCCTCGCGCAGAAAAGATTAAGGGCAGGGAGGACATCCGCGCTCCGCGGCCGTCCTTTTTCGAAAGAATCTCCGAAGCGCTGAGCGCCTTTTGCCGCCCCGTAATCACGGTTCCCGCAATGGCAGCGCTTGCTGGGATCGCGGCGTATGAAGGAGTTTCCGCAAGCAATCTGAATCGTGTCCTCGAAACGGCGCGAGCCGTTCCCGCCGTGCAACTGATCGGCGCATCCCGCGGAGACGAGATGGTCGTCCCTGTATGGAAAGGAGAGGCCTTCGCGCCGGTCGCGTTCGATGTCCCTCCCGGTGCTTCCTATAAGACTTATCTTTGCGTTCTGAACAGTGGAGATCAGGAAGTTCTGAGCGTCACCAGTCCCGCTCCCGCGGATGGCCAACCGATCACCATCCAGTTGCCCATCAGGCGCCTCAAAGACGCCCATTACGACCTGATGGTTTATGGCCTCACGCCGGATGGACAGCGCTCCGATAGAATCTCCAGGTACCCGTTTGCCGTACGATTCTGACTAGCACCGAGGACCATCCATGCACAGCCAACATCGCTACCGAGGCTCCGCGTTCGGGGCCGCCGCCGTATTGGAGACCCCGTTCCGCGAAATCCTTCCCACTCAGGCTTCCGCAAATCTGGCCGACTTCGGCGGATATGGCTGCGGCCGCAGTGAGGACTTTCGGCATCGAGAACTGATCCACTTCGATCTTGCTCTTTCAGAGGTGACCGGATCGCAGACGCATCTCGACGGGGATGTGACGACCTACAGTACTCTCGTCAAGTCGACGATCATCAATCTCAACGTCATGGGGATGATCCAGTGCGACAAGGTCGTGGCTAACCTGGTTTCGACGTATGAGGATGGTAATGACGCCGAGCCCTCGATTCGTCTGATCGGTTCGCGTTTTCAGAACCTCATGATCGCGGGGATTCCGGTTAAGGTCTGCCTGAATCTCGACGTTCTCGACGATTGCCCTCAGCACGCACAGTTCAAGGCGAAATTCAAAGCGAAGGATGAGTGCGTACGCAAGCTCTTCGGGGATGAAGACCTCCGCAAAGCCCATCCGAAAGCTCCTGAGCCAGTAAAGAAATACCTGAAGGCTCCGCCCGATGACAAAGAGAAGGAGCTGCCGGGGGATGAGTACGGAGTTACGACGCTGTCCATCGTGCGGAAACTGGAGCCGGAGTGCAACGCGTTTAAGACCTACGGCCATGTGATCCACATCGAGGGCTTTGGGACGATTCGGCTGGGTGAAGTGCGCGTCGGAAGGTACATCCGCCAGCTTTCCATGATTCAGGTGGAGCTTGGCTGTCCGGTTGAGGGAAGAGCCGTGTTCGGATCGGTGGACGGCGGTTCCAGCAAGGGAACATAGCCGATGCGCTGCGTTGCGCTGGCCGCTCTTCTCTTTGCTGGCTGCCAACGCGGAATGCCGCCTGTCACTAAGAACTTATCTACGGCGAAGGAGTGGCTACACACTGAGCAATTCGGTCAGGTGCTGAGCCACGCCGATGAATGGTTGATTCAGGCACAGGGGAGCGACGACATTCGAGCGCTTTGGCGGCTACGCCTGGCTAAAATCGAAGCGCTGGTCGGACAGGAGCAGCCGGCCGAGCGCATTGCCGTCGTTATGAACCGATGGGGTGACATGCCCCGCGGCGACGATTGGGCTGCCGACCGCGCTCGTTGGTTGTTGGCGCGCGCGCGCGTCGCCTACTCAACGGGCGATCATACGGAGGCGGCGCGTTTCCTTGATCGCTCCAGCGAGGCGGCGAAGTCGGCAGGTCGACCGGACATCGGCGCTGAGGTCGAGTTACGCCGTGCCATTTTCATTCATGACGACGGTCGACTCCCCGAAGCTGAGCGGGCGTATGAGATGGTCATTGCAGAGGCCAGGCGACTGAATGATCGCAGCCTGGAAGCAAAGGCTGCGAACGGTCTGGGTTCTCTCCTCCTCGACCAGTCTCATCACGACGAAGCAATACCGGTGCTTGAGCATAGCCGCACGCTCGCACGCGACGCCGGTTTGATCGATAGCGCCGCGCGCGCCGAAGGCAACTTAGGCTATTGCTATTACCGACTCGGCGACTATGAAAATGCGCGGGAGCATCTACTCCAGGCGCAGTCGGAGTTCGAGAGCAACGGCAACCTCTATGAGGTCCAGATCTGGAAGGGGAATCTGGGCAACGTCTTCTATAGCACTGGGGATCTGGCGAACGCGCGCACGTACTACGGCGAGGCGCTACGCACAGCCCGCGCGATCAATGCCCAGAGGTGGGTCGGCCGCTGGCTCAACAACTTGGCGACGATGGCGATCGACAAAGGCGACTGGACCACTGCCGAGCAATACAACAACGAGGCTCTCCGCCTGAAAGTTCTGAACAAGGACTCTCGCTATCACGCGAGTTCGCTCAACAACGCCGCCGAGATCGCCGCGGGTAAGGGCGACCCGGACCGAGCGCGCGAACTGTTCCATGAGGCCTTGCGCGAGAATTCCGAAGCTCCGACTGTCGTCGTCGAGGCGCATGCTGGCCTCGCCGGACTCTATGCGGCGGCAGCCAGGCCAGCCGATGCCGACGCCGAGTTTCGTGACACCCTCGATGAGATTGACCGCCGGCAATCAAAGCTCTTCAAAGACGATTACCGCCTCGAATGGCTCGACAGCCTGATCAGTTTTTACCAGAAGTACGTCGAGTTCCTGATGGCGCAGAATCAGCCGGAGCGCGCTCTTGAGGCGGCCGACGCTAGCCGCTCCAAGGTATTGATCGGTGAGGCTGCACCGAGACTCTCAGCTTCGGGATACCGTCAACTTGCGCAGCGCAGCCGCGCCGTTCTGCTCGAATATTGGCTCGCGCCGAAACATTCCTATCTTTGGCTTGTCACGCCCACGAAGATCTACTGCTACACCCTCCCGGCTGAAATCGAGATACTCTCATTGCTCAGAACGTACCGTGCGGTGGTGAGCGCAGGGCGCAACCCGCTCAATGTCGCCGACACCACCGGACGCGCGTTGTATAATACCCTCCTCGCTCCGGCTGTCGCCGACGCTGGTGGAAAGGCTGACTTCATTGTTGTGCCCGACGGCGATCTGTATTCCGTCAACTTCGAGACCCTTCCTGATGGCGTCCACTCCGACCGCTACTGGATTGAGAGCGCCACGATCCGCATATCGCCTTCGCTCAATTACCTCGCATCAAACGCGCCACGCCCAGGCAAGCCCGGTAGATCTGGGCTTCTGCTCATTGGCAATCCGAATCCCGCTCTGCCTCAGTACCCAAAGCTCGAGTTCGCCGGAAACGAGATCTCGGAGATCGCCTCCGCCATGTTCGCCGCGCATCCGACCATCTTGCAGGAAGCGTCAGCTACGCCCGAATCGTACAGCGCCGCGCAACCGGGCGAATTCGGCTTCATCCACTTTTCCGCTCACGCGGCCGCCGCGGCGGTGCGAGAGAGCGCGCTCGATTCGGCAGTCATCCTCTCAGGTCCGCCCGATAAGTGTCGCCTCCTGGCGCGCGATGTCGCGCGGATCCCTCTGAACGCGCGACTCGTCACGGTTTCGGCCTGCAGGAGCGCGGGGTCGAGGACTTATGGCGGCGAAGGTCTTGTCGGCTTTGCGTGGGCGTTTATGAAGGCGGGCGCGGGAAACGTGATCGCGGGTCTGTGGGACGTGAACGATCAGTCCACGGTCCGGCTGATGGGGAACCTGTACAGCGGACTCGCGAAGGGACAGCGGGAGGCGGATGCGCTGCGCGCGGCGAAACTGGCTCTGATCCATGCCGGCGGATCCTATGCCAAGCCCTTCTACTGGGCGCCGTTCGAACTCTATACTGCCCGTCCTGAGTGAGGTGCCGGGGGGACGCAAATTCTGGGGAATCGCCCGGCGGATATAACTTGTACTCCTCAAAATTCCGATAATGTGGTTCTATCGGGCTGAGGCCTGCTTGCATGAATGCAGCATCACTGACAATAGTTAGCAGGATCAGTCGACCGTGGCTTCAGTAAAGGAAATTTGCACGGACGTGTTCACCTGAAACGGCCTCTTGGGGCCATGCCACGAAAGCCTGCTTCTTCACCGGCAGGCCTGTGAAATCAATGCTTCTGGGTTTGTTGCCTGAGGGCTTTTCCGTCGTCGATGCGGTACCATCGTACTGTGAAATTTTGTACCGCAATTTTTGCGTTTTCCTCAGTAGCTTCCCTCCTGGCTCAGGCGCCATCGACGTCGATGCCGACGCCTCCCGCCGCGGTTCCTCCTGCGGCCAGCGCCGCTGACAAGCCAGCGGATCCGAATAAAGTCATCCTAACGATCGGAGACACAAAATTTACGGAAGCTCAGTATCAAGCCTTAGTGGACGCTCTTCCCCAGCAGTATCAAAGCTACGCGCGCGGAGCGGGGAAGCGGCAGTTTGCCGAGAACCTCGCGCAGCTCCTGATCCTTTCGAACCAGGCGGAAAAGCTGGGTCTGGATAAGCAACCGAAGATTCAGGAACAGGTGCGCTTCCAGCGTCAGAACCTGCTCGCCCAGGCGATGTTCGATGACATTCAGAATGGCGTCAAGGTGGACGACGCCCTGGTGGACGCTTATTACAACGCGCACAAGAACGAATATGAAAGCGTTCGCGCGAAGCACATTCTCATCCGCGTGAAGGGCGCTCCGATGCCCGGCGCGGAAGGCAAACCCGAGCTGACTGACGAACAGGCGCTTGCGAAAGCGCAGGAGATCCGCAAGAAGCTGGTGGATGGCGGCGATTTCGCCGCGATCGCGAAGACTGAGTCTGACGATACCGGCTCGGCAAAACAGGGCGGCGATCTCGGCGAGTTCCGCCACGGCATGATGGTGCCTCCCTTCGAGCAGGCGGCTTTCTCGCTGAAAGTCGGCGAAGTCAGTCAGCCGGTGAAGTCGCCGTTCGGCTATCACATCATCGTCGTACAGGACCACAAGCTGAAGACTCTGGCTGAGGTGCGGCAGGATATCGAGAAGTCGCTTCGTCCCGAAATGGCCCGCAAGCAGGTTCAGGCTCTGCGCGAGAAGACCCCCGTGACGATTGACGACGGGTACTTTGGCGCCGCACCGGCGCCGATGCCTGCACACGGCGCGCCTCCCGCCGCCGCTCCTGTTCCTCCGGCGAAGTAGCGCGCTTACGAGTCGAGCATCCGCCGGATCTGCTTGCTCAGGGCTTCGGCGGAGAACGGCTTCTCCAGATAGGTTTCCGATTCGTCCGATCGCACGCCGACCAACAAGACCTTGAGCGCGGGCCGCGCGCTGCGGAGTTTGCGCGCGAGTTCCGCGGTGGCGTCCGCCGACCGCAGGTCGGCAATCATGACGTCAAAGGTATGGCCATAGCGCTCGATGCGCTGGGCTTCATCGCCGTCGGCGGCGAGGATCACGCGATAGCCCTGCCGCTCCAGGAGATCGCGGCTGACTTCGCGGATGAGCGGCTCCTCTTCCACCAGCAGAACGGTTTCCCGCGGCTCCGGACGCGAAAGACGCGCGACCAGCAGAGGCGCGGCGTCATCGGCGATGGGCAGATAGACGGCCTTTTCGTCGGGGATGGCGAATCCGCCGCATTGAAGCACCGATCGCTCGAGGCGCGGACAATTCGGCGCCGGGAGCGCGCCCCGAATCGAAAGACGCGCGAACAGGCCAGTGCGCGAACCGTCATGCGCCCGCACGAAAGCGGTATCGGCGCGCACCGCCTCGGAACGAACCTCATCCGCACTTCGCGTCAGTTCGGCGATGATCTGACGAAGCTGTTCCCTTTCCGCCAGCACCGGCAGGGGCCATGGGAACAACGACAGCTTCAGCGGCGCTCCGCCAGCGCGTTTGAGATGATCCTCGTGCGCCAGCAGCGTATGATTCAGGTCGACCGGAACCCGCTCGGGAGGGTCACTGAATGCGGCCAGCTGTGCCATCAGGGCTGACGCCTCGTCGACTGCTTTCATGATGTTCAGCGCAGACCCGCGCGCCCGATGGGAGTCCGGCAGATCCTCCAGCAGCAGATGCGAGTACCCGGCAACCACGGTCAGGAAGTTACGGAACTCGTGCGGGATGCTGTTCGCGACCGTCTCGACGCTCTCGCGATCCTTCGCCTTCTGAAGCGCCGACTCGGCTTCCTGAAGCTCGGTAACATCGGAAAGCGTTCCCTCGTAATAGGCCACCCGGCCGGAGTCGTCACGGATGGCGCGCGCGTTTTCGCGAACCGATATCGTGCGCCCGTCGCGGCGGCGCAACTGATACTCCACGTTGCGGAAACTGCCCTCACGCTCCAGCCGATCGAGTAGCTGTTTCCGCACGTTGGCGTCGATGTAGAGATCGCGGGCGATATTGACGTCGTTCAGCTCCGCTTCGCTCGCCAGCCCCAGCATGTCGAGCAGCATCGGGTTGGCGGCGATGATCCGGCCGTCCGGCGTGCTTTGATAAACGCCTTCGAGCACATTTTCAAACAGGCCGCGGAAACGCTCTTCGGAGCGGCGCAGCGCCTGTTCGGCCAGCTTGCGCTCGGTGATGTCTGTCATCATCGCGAGCACGGCGTTGCTGCCTCCCGGCTCACCGCTGAACGAGCTGCAGCAGGCTAATACCCAGGCTTCGGAGCCGTCCTTCTTACGGAGGCGCCGGTCGAACTGTTCGCGCCGCCCAGGACGCCGGTTCTGAAACCGAATGCGCTCGATCGATAACTCTTCCGGAAAGAAGAACTCGTCCATCCTTCGTCCCGAAACGTCCTCCGGATGGCAGCCAAGAATTTCGGCCATCCGGGGGTTGGCATACACAACTTCGCCGTCCTCGTCCAATACCCAGATCCCTTCGTTGGACGTTTCCATCAGGCTGCGGTGCCAATGCCTGCTCTCGAGCGCGCGGCGGCGGGCCCTGCGCAGCCGGCCGCTGCCAATACTAAGAAGGATCCCTTCGGCGCTGAAGATCGCGCAGCGGATCACAATCCCTGTTATTTGGTGATTCTCGGCGCGGAGCAGAACGGTGCACCATATAGCGACCAAGGCCGTCGCGAAGAGTCCGGGCCCGAAGCCAGCCCAGGCGGCGGCCGCGATCACGGCCGCAAAGCCCGAAAGAAAGGGAGTCATGGGCCGGTTCAAGTTGTGGTTAATCCACACAGCGAAGCCAAAGGACAGAGCTGAGACGACGGCGGCGAAGCAATAACCTGCCCAGACAGGCTGGTTGCGCTCTCCACCGGCGGTTTTCGAAAAGTACCTCAATGTACTTGAGTTACCCCGCGTTGAGTTAAATGATAGCCGAGATTCGGTCCTCGCGCCCGCGTCTAATCGAGAACAATGCGCCAAACACCACCACGATTACCGTCCCGATCACGTTGTACCAGAGAAATGCGATTTTTGTGAAGAAAAAGCAGGCCAGGATCGACGCTTCCCCCGCCAGCATAGCCCAGAACGCGGCCGGGCCGCGAACCCGCGTGAAGAAAAACGCGAGAATAAATACGCCCAAAAGGACCGGGTAAAAGAACGAGCCCACCCAGTTAACGGCCTCCACCAGCGATCCGAGATTTTTGGCATATTGCGCGAAAACTACAGCCCACGCGCCCCACAGCGCGGTAAATATCCGCGAAATCATCAGATAGTGCCGGTCGGAGGCCTGCGGCCGGAAATGCCTCCTGTATAAATCCATCACGCTTACGGCGGCGAGCGAGTTCAGCTCGCCCGAACTCGACGACATAGCCGCGGTAAAAATCACGGCGATCACGAGGCCTACAATCCCCGCCGGGAAGTAGCGGGTGACGAAGGAAAGAAAAATGTAGTTCGTATCGTTAAAGCCGCTTGCGCCGGAGGTCTTTTCGTAGAGCTTCGCGCCGTTCTGCCGCGCGGTATCCAGGTCTTTCTCCGCGGCCCGGTATTCCTCCACCGACGCGCGCATGCGCGTTTCGTCGTCACTTTTGCGGGCGGCGCTCACCCGCTCGGCGGCGGCTTTGCGGCGTTGCCACGCCTGATCGAAGCTCCTCTGGACCGCGGCGTACTCAGGTTGCGATGAAATCTTCTTCATGGCAGCCCGCTCGAACAGAACAGGCGGCTGAATGAACAGGTAGAAGACGAAGACCATGGCGCCGACGAAGAGGATAAAGAACTGCATGGGCACCTTCGCCATGGCGTTGAACAGGAGGCCGATCCGGCTCTGCGCGACCGATTTCCCCGTGAGATATCGCTGCACCTGCGACTGATCGCATCCGAAATATCCCAGCGCCAAAAACGATCCGCCGATCAGCCCACTCCAGAGGTTGTAGCGGTTGTTGGGATCGAAATGGAGATCGACTGCGTTCAGCTTTCCGACGGTTCCAGCGAGGTAAACGGCGTCGGTGAAGCCGACTCCATGAGGCATCAGGGAGACGACCGTGATCAATCCCAGAATCAGCCCGGAAAAGATGATGGACATCTGCAGGACGTCCGTCCATGTGACGGCAGGGATGCCGCCGGTAGTCGTATAGATCACGCAAGCGATTCCGATCAGTAAAGTCGTGATGCGGTCGGGCCAGCCGAAAATTACGCTCATCACGATCGCCGGGGCGTAGATCGCCAGCCCGACCGCCATGCCTCTCTGGATGAGAAACACCACCGCCGCGAGGGCGCGTGTCTTCGCGTCGAACCGCTTCTCCAGATACTCGTACGCCGTATAAACGCCGGAACGGTGAAATATCGGGACCGCGGTGGCGGAGAGAATCACCATGGCGATCGGCAGCCCGAAATAGAACTGGACGAAACGCATGCCGTCCACATAGGCCTGGCCGGTGGTCGCGATGAACGTAATCGCGCTCGCCTGGGTTGCCATGATCGAGAGACCCATGGCGTACCATGGCATCGTTTTGCCGGCGAGCAGATATTGATTCACGGTCTTGCTGCCGCGTCCGCGCCAAAGCCCGAAACTCGGGATGGCGATCACGGTCGCGATCATCACGAACCAGTCGAGAGGCGTCATGAGAAGTATCGGGTGAAGGCGTAGAAAAGCAGTATCAGAATCGCGAGCCAGGCGAGCACCACGGCATTCATGTTGCGCCAGCGGCCGAGAATCGGGGGTGGCTCGCCTTCGCGCATCTCCGGCGGAAGATTCATCGGGTCAGGCCAGGAGTTCGCCGCGGAGCACAGTCACCGCCTGACCCATCAGCGAGACGCGATTGCCGTCGACGCGCACCTTAACGACCCCGCCGCGCGCAGAAGCCTGATAGGCCGTCATCTCTGCCTTATCGAGGCGAGACGCCCAGAACGGAGCCAGGGCGCAGTGCGCGGATCCGGTAACGGGGTCTTCGTCGATGCCGGAACCCGGCGCGAAAAAACGGGAAACAAAATCAAAATCGCCGGCGCCGCGCGCGGTCGCGATGACGCCTCTCACGGGTAGTTCACGCAGAACGTGATGCTGCGGAGTCAACCCGCGCAGCACGGCTTCGCTTTCCACTTCCACAAGGTAATCGAATTGGTTCCGGCCAACATACTTCAGCGTGGCGCCCAGCGCCTCTTCGAGTTGAGGAGGCGGCTCCGCGGGCTGCTCGAATTTCGCCGGAAAATCCATTTCGATCCAGTCGCCGCGCAATTCGCAGGTCAGGAGGCCGCTCTTTGTATGGAAGCGCGCGGCGGAGTCTTTCGTTAATAACCCTTCAGTCCACAGAACGTGCGCGGAGGCCAGAGTGGCGTGTCCGCAGAGATCCACTTCAACGGCGGGCGTAAACCACCGGAGGCGATAGCCATCGCCCTCGGGATGAAGGAATGCCGTCTCGGAGAGGTTCATCTCCATCGCGACGGCGGCCATCCATTTGGTATGGGGGGCCTCTTGCAGAACGCACACGGCCGCCGGATTTCCGCCGAATGGTTTCGCGGTAAAAGCGTCGACCTGAAAAATGCGCAGCGACATCTTCCGATTATCGCCGCAGAACCGTTCACGCCGCGGAGGCGAGAGCGGTTCGGGGCCTGGGGAGAGCCTGGCGGGTCACCGTGTTTCGAATCCAGCGGTTCGCGGGTCCTTCGACATATTCGAATGCGAGAGCCGCCGCGACGGTCACGAGAATAAAGTAAGCCAGCGCCGCCACAGGCCCTGACATATGGCGGACTGCCCAATCCCCGTACCACCAGAGGATGGGGACATGCAGGATATACATCGAGTAGCTGATTTTGCCGAGGTATTCTGTGGCGCTGCCCGAAAGCGCGGTCGCGAGTGATCCTCCCGCGAGAGCAAGGCCGATCAACGCCGCTACGTTCAGAGGGCGCAAGCCTGTATTGAGGTCGCCGTAGGTCCCGTCCATCAGTTGCGGGAATACGATCAGCAGAGCCCCCAGGGCGATCGCTGGGAGATAGAACCAGTGGCCGCGCCGTGAGGCGATGGGCCGGAGGAAATCGAACAGCCGCGCCGCTACGACGCCCGCCGCGAAATCCGACAGGTGATGGATAGGCTTCCAGCTCCAGGGAACATTCGAGTGCGCCAGGAGGACCGGCACGACGAGCGATGCCGCAAAGACCCCGCTCACGGCGAGGCGTCCCGCGCGCCGCAGCCCAATGAGAATCGCGGGGAAACAAAGGTAGAAAAAAAACTCGCAGGAGAGCGACCACGCCGGCGTGTTCCAGCCGACGCCCAGGCTGCCGGTCCAGCCCTGAAGAACGAACGCGTAGTCGAACAGCAGGCCCGCTTTCTCGGCGCTCGTTCTGCCCGGCGCGAGCATGGCTTTAAGAATAAACGGCGCAACGACGGCCAGGCTCAAAAGATAGACGGGATAAATCCGGCCGATTCGGGCTGCCGCATACTTGCGGAGGTCGTCCGCCGTCCAATCCCGGTTCGCGTAGGTTTTCGCCAGGACGAATCCCGAAAGAATGAAGAAGCTCTGAACGGCGAGGTATCCGCCGCGAATCAGACTCCCGGCCGCGCGCGGAAGCGAATTCACCCACGATTCGAGCATCATCCCCTTGCCGGAGATGTGGTGTAGCATCACCCACGCGGCGAGGACAAACCGAAGTCCGGTCAGCGCCGGAAAGTATCCTTCGGCGGCAGTTGCCTTTATAGAGATTTCCCTGATTCCGGCGCCCGCCGATGGCGGGACACGGGTACCCGATTGTGGCCGCGAGCCCGCCACAATCGGCGGCGTTTGGATAAGGGATGGAATGTCTTTTATTGTACCTTTCGCTCTAACTGATTCGCCAAAGGTTCGAGTCCGATGTTAAATTGGTCGCGCGATGCCGATCTGCACGGCGATTCTTCCCGAGTTTGACGCGGAAATGGCAAACACGCGCAAGGTGCTTGAGTTGGTTCCGGACGACAACTTCGCGTATCGGCCCCACGAGAAGTCAATGACGATGGCTCGTCTGGCGAGCCACGTCGCGGAGCTTCCGAGCTGGGCGGCGGAGGTGCTCAAAAAAGAGAGGCTGGATTTATCTCCGGAGCAAAAGCCGTTCCTCGCGCAGTCTCGGGCCGAACTGCTTGATCGCTTTGAGCGCAATCTGAAAGAGGCCAGAGCGGCGATCGAATCGTCCAGGGACGAAGACTACAGCGTTCCGTGGACGCTCGCCGTAGGCGGGCACACGGTTTTCACGATACCCCGGGCGGCGGTTCTCCGGACCGCGGTGATGAACCATTTGATTCACCATCGCGCTCAGTTGGGCGTCTACCTTCGTCTGAACCAGATCCCGGTTCCGGGTCTCTACGGTCCGTCGGCCGACGACCAACAGGCTTTCTTCGCAAACGCGAAAGCGTAGCGTTCCAGGACTCTCCGGGCTTGCGGGAGTCGCGGGCCGGTGCGATATGCTCGTCTGAATATGAGCGCATCCGCCGCGGTCTCGGTTGACCGTCACGCCGGCTACAACAAAGGCCGTATTTTTCTGGTAAGTGTCCTTGCTCTGTTTACGGCCGGCGTCGCGGCATCGCTACGAGCCGATGTGGCGAGCGATCTGCAGCGTATCTTCTTCGATCCGATCGACAAAGCGCACTCGGCCGAAATGATCGGCGCCGTGCTGGGAGTGCCGTTTCTGGGTTTTGCGTTCACGATTGCGATTGGAAGCCCATTACTTGATCTGATCGGCGCGGCGCTGCTTCTCCCCATGTCCGGCGTGTGCTTTATTCTCGGGACTCTCACGATCCTGTTTGCTTCCAGCATCGCGAGCGGCGCGGGAGTTTATAACGTCATCTGGATCGGCGCTGTCATCACCGGAATTGGATGGGGGCTCGTCGAGACGGTTATCAACCCCCTGACCGCAACCATGTATTCGGACGAAAAGACCGCAAGGCTCAACGCGCTGCATGCGTGGTGGCCGGGCGGACTGATCGCCGGCGGTCTTCTCGGCTATGGTCTGAGCCAAGCCGGGGTTGACTGGAAGATCAAGCTCGCGATCATTCTCCTGCCTGCCGCGCTCGTTGTGATCATGTGCATCGGGATGAAGTTCCCGCCCACGGAGCGTGCGGCTTCAGGTATTTCGATGGGCGAGATGTTCAAGGAACTGCTCAAGCCGATGTTCCTTCTGTTGTTCTGCTCGATGTTCCTGACGGCAGCTTCCGAACTTGCGCCGGGTCAATGGGTCGATCTCGCGCTCACGCGCACGGTTCATATGCAGGGAATTCTGCTGCTCGTCTACGTCAGCGGCATTATGTTCGTAGCGCGGCACTTCGCCGGGCCTTTGGCGCATAAGCTCTCGCCGATTGGGCTTCTCTGGTTCTCGTGCCTGCTGGCTTCCCTCGGCCTTGTCTCACTGAGCTTCGCGAATTCGCCGGTAATGGGCATCCTGGCTGCGACGGTCTGGGGCTGCGGCGTCTGCTTCATGTGGCCGACGATGCTCGCGACTTCGTCCGAGCGTTTCCCGCGCGGCGGCGCATTGCTGATGGGACTGATGGGAACGGCCGGAACCCTGTCCAGTAACTTTGTTCTTCCGGTGATGGGCAAGATCTACGACAACAAGAAGATCGAACTTGCGGGAGGCGACGCAGCGTTCCAGGCGCTCTCCGGCGACCGGCTCAACGACATTCTCGGACAAGCCGCGCAGACTTCCTTCCGCGCGGTTGCGATATTGCCGGCGATCCTGCTGATCGTTTTCGGCGCCATCTGGCTGCACGACAGATCCAGGGGCGGCTTCAAGGCGGTAAAGCTGTAGCGTTCAGCCGCGGTACGCTGCGGCGGCGCGTTTTAATTCTGCGGCGATGCCGGGAACGGCGGTCATCGCGTCGGTCTCTTCATATTCGAGCGACACGAATCCGCGATAGCCACCCCGCGCGAGCAGGCCGAAGATCCGGCTGAAATCCGCCTTCTCTTTCTTTCCTTCAGGCGTGGAAACCTGCGCCTTGATGTGAGTGCTGACGGCGTAGGGGATCGCCATTGCGATCTGCGCGTAGCCGTCCTTTGGAAAATTGCCGCAATCAAGGTTCATGCCCGCCCACGGCGAATCGGCGCGCTTCACGATCTCGATCGTCGGGCCGGCGTTCGTGGTTAAGCCACCGTCATCTTCCACGCCCAGAATGATCCCTTTGCTGCCCGAATACTCGACCGCGCGCTTCAGCACTTCGGCTGCCCACGCAATCGCCTGCTCTTCGGTTGCTCCCTTCGGAATCGCGCCGCCGAAGACTCGCACGTGCGTGGCGCCAAGGCGCTCCGCGACGTCCACCCATTTCTTCGCGTTCGCGACCTCCGCTTCCTGAAGATCCGCTGTGGGTTGGCAGAGGCGGACGCGCACCGCAACGCTGTAGAGCGAGACGCCGTTCTTATAAGCCGTTCGCCGGAGGGATGCGAGGTATTGGGCCGACGTATCCGGAAACCAGTAGACGGTCGTATCGAGCCCTTCGAGCCCCATATCCGCAGTCATACGGATTACATCCTCATACGAAAGCTTTTTCGATTGGAGTTCGTTGCGATACGTGTATGCCACAAGGCCCGGCCGCAAGCGGCCGCTGTACGCAACGGAAGGAGGCGCCTGCGCGCCGGCATTCGCCGCTCCGAACGTGGCGCCTCCCAGAGCGGCTATTGTCTCGACAGCTTTTCGCCTGTTCATATCACCACAAACTATACAGCGGCCGAGGGATGCCGCCGCTCGACTCAATGAATCGTTGCGGCGGCGTTGCCATCAGACGAAAGCATAGTCAAAGATTCGTGATCGAAACGATCAACCGCTGGCTTCTCTGCTCCGCGCTCACTCTTCTGAGTGGCCGAGCCCTCCACGGCCAAAGCAATCCGGTCACGAACGAGTATCGCGTTGCGGGATTCTCTTTTTATCCAATGACCGAGAACCTAAGCGGATTTGGCTATCTCGGTTATGTAAACAATCCACAAGGAGGCTATTCGCAATACCACATCGGGTACCCGGGCTTTGAGTACACATTGAAGCCGTGGCTTGAAATATGGGGCGCGCTGATCGGAAATTACGTAAACAACCGAGGCGGAAAAGAAGATACGTTCGAATTGCGTCCCTTTATCGGCGCGAAGTTTGAGGTTGCGAATAAGCGGAAAATTGAGTTCTTCGACTTTACGCGCTACGAAGCTCGCAATCTGTACAGCCACGACACGCGCGACTGGAGCCTTGAAAACCGGATTCGCAGCCGTTTCGGATCGGAGATTCCTTTGGCCACCGTGGCAAGAGCGTGGAAGCCCCAAACGTTCTATACGCTCCTCGATGTGGAGCCGTTCTGGGTGGCCGGTAAAGGACTGACGATGGTTCGATTTCGCGCAGGCCTGGGCTATATCCCCAACGACCGACTCCGAGTTGAGTTTGTTTATCACACGCAATGGGGCGAAGCGACGGGAAGCGACGCATTGGTCTACAACCAGAACATTTTTCCTTTGAATGTAAAGATCGGGTTGAGACGCTCGATCCTGAGCAGAGTCTGGAATCCGGGGCTGTGAAGTTCACGCAGTCGCCCAGGCGCATGCGTGGCGCCTGCGTGGTTGCAACAGCCGTGGGCGTTCTGTTATAAATCCACGTACAGACAGCCCGAGGGGGTATTGTCGATGGTGAAGAAGAAAACCGCCGTTGCCGCCACATCTGCCCCAACGCCAACGCTGAAGGCGCAGATTGTAGAGCCCAAAGCGACTCCCGCGGAGGCGCAGTTGCACGCCTGGGAAAGGGCCGTGCGCCATTTTGGGCGTCAGGAGTTCGAGCCCGCGCTGGCCGCTTTCACCGAGGCCGCAGGCGGTCCGGCCGCCCATGTCGCAGACAAGGCGCGTTCTTACGTTCAGATCTGTGAACGCAAACTGGCTCGGCACGATCTCGATCTCCGCACAGCCGAGGATCATTTCAACTACGGCGTGGAGCGGCTGAACTCGCGCGATACTGAGCAAGCCAAAATCCATCTGGGCCGAGCCGCCGCGCTCGAGCCGGACGCCGACCATATCCTCTATACGTTTGCCTTGTGCTGTGGGATGTCCGGGGATGGGAACGGCGCGTATGAGAACCTGAAACGTGCCATTGGCCTTGACCCGCGCAACCGAATTATTGCGCGGCAGGATCCCGAATTCTCGTCCCTTTTCCCGCAGTTTCCGGCACTTAGGGCGCTTCTTGGCGACGAAGCGAACTGAACGCAAACCCGGCGGGGCCGGATCTCTCCTGTGAACGGAGCACTTCGCGTTGTCTCTATTGGCGGGGGGACCGGCCTCTCGTCGCTGCTCTCGGGGATTAAAGAGTATGCGCGTCCCACGCTCGATCGCCCCTCGCTGGATATCACGGCGATCGTCACGGTGACGGATGACGGCGGAAGTTCCGGGCGCCTGCGGCGCGAATTCGATGTCCTGCCGCCCGGTGACATTCGCAACTGTATGGTCGCCCTGTCCGGGGATCAGGGGCTGCTTTCGCGTCTATTCCAGTACCGCTTCGATGCGGGGCACGGACTGAAGGGTCACAGCTTTGGCAATCTCTTCCTCACCGCGATGACGAGCATCACCGGTGATTTTCCCGATGCCGTGAGGTACTCCTCGGAGGTTCTGAAGATTGCGGGTCGAATCTTTCCCTCTACGACGAAAGATGTTTCGCTCGAAGCGATCCTCGATGATGGCCGGATCGTGGCGGGAGAAACGCGCATCAGCCGAAGCCGCCGCCCCATCCGTGAGATTCGAATCAAGCCCGCCCGCGTCCGTCCGTTGAAGGAGACCCTGGAAGCGATCAAACGGGCCGATCTGATCACCCTTGGCCCCGGGTCGCTGTACACCAGCGTGATTCCCAATCTGCTGGTTTCGGGTATTCCGAAAGCCATCCGGCAATCGCGCGCGCTGAAAGCCTACTTCATGAATCTGATGTCCCAGCCCGGCGAAACCACGAACTACCGGGCATCGGATCACCTGCTCGCGATCCGTAAGCATGCGGGAGGACGACTGGTCGATTGCGTCGTGGTGAGCGATTCTCAGATTACGCCGGCGATGCGGCGACGCTACGCCGGGCAGAATGCCGCGCCGATTGAGAACGATATTGATGCCCTGCGCGCGATGAATCTGGAGGTCCTTGCCGCAGACCTGCTGCAGAAGGGCGCCAGGGTAAGACATAACCCCGCCGCTATTGCGCGAATCACGCTCCAACTCGCTCAGCTTGGCAGGACGCGCCGTCTTGCGAAACTGGAAGGTGATGACCTATGACGCAACTGCAGTAATCCTGGCGGCCGGGCAGGGGACCCGCATGAAGTCGCGCATGGCGAAGGTACTGCATCGCGCAGGCGGGAAGACGCTGGTTGAGCATGTGATCGGCGCGGCGAAAGGCGTAGCTGCGGCCGATCGAGTTTTTGTTGTCACAGGACATCAGGCGGATGCCGTCGACGACGTGGTACGCGCGGCGGGCGCTCGATCTGTCCGTCAGACGGAGCAACTCGGTACCGGTCACGCGGTGATGTGTGGCCGGGATCAGTTGGCTGGGTTCGGCGGAATTCTTCTTGTGCTCAATGGCGATTGTCCGCTCATCCGTCCGGCAACACTGGAGAGGCTGATCCGGCTTTTTCAGGAGACGGGATCGGGCGCCGCGATGATTACGACGGATCTTGACGATCCCACCGGGTACGGGCGAATCGTTCGTGGGCCGGGCGGGGATGTCGAAGCCATCGTCGAGCACAAGGCTGCGACGCTTGGGCAGCTTGCTCTGAATGAGATTAATGTCGGGTTCTATTGCTTCGATGCGGCGGCGTTCTGGAAATATGTCGATCAACTGAAACCCGATAATCCGGCGCGCGAATACTATCTGACCGATATGATCGCGATTCTGCTCAAGGCGGGGCGCCGCGTCACGGCTCTGAAGTGCGAGGATTCGAGCGAAATGCTCGGCATCAACAACCGCGTCGAACTTGCCGCCGTGGACCGCATGATGCGCGAAAGAAAAGCCCGGCAATTGATGCTCGACGGCATTACGATTGAGAAGCCTGAGACGGTATCGATCGACGAAGATGTCGTGATCGGGCAGGATACGGTGATCGGCGCGTTCACGCAGATTTCGGGCAAGACTACGATCGGCGCGAACTGCAGAATCGGGTCGTCATGCGTGATCGAGAATTCTACGATTGCCGATGAGGCGCAGGTCTTTCCATTTTCGAGCATTTCAGGATCGATTCTCGAGGCGAGCGCTCAGGTCGGTCCGTACGCGCGGCTTCGCATGAACGCGCACCTCGCCGAAGGCGCCCACGTCGGGAACTTTGTCGAACTAAAGAACACCACCCTCGGCGCGGGTTCGAAATCTATGCACCTCGCGTACCTCGGGGATTCCGGAATTGGCGCCAAAGTGAACATCGGCGCCGGTACGATCACCTGCAACTACGACGGCAAAAAGAAGCACCGCACCGATATCGGTGACGGCGCTTTTGTCGGCAGCAATTCAACGCTGGTTGCGCCGGTCGAGATCGGAAGTCAGTCGTATGTCGGGGCAGGCAGCGTGATCACGGATGCGGTGCCCGAAAAAGCCCTCGCGCTCGGTCGTGCGCGCCAGGTCATCAAAGAGGGCTGGAAGAAGAAAGACCCGAATCAGAAAGTCACAGCCGGTTGATCAGGCTGGCGACATAACCGGCGCCGAAGCCGTTATCGATATTCACGACCGTAACGTTGCTCGAGCAACTGTTCAGCATTCCGAGCAGCGCCGCCAATCCGTGAAAGCTCGCGCCATAACCCACGCTCGTGGGTACGGCGATCACGGGGACCGACACCATTCCGCCGACAGCGCTCGGTAAGGCGCCTTCCATACCTGCGCAGACGATCACCACGCGCGCAGCAGTAAGCCGGGAGTGATGGCTGAGAAGTCGGTGGATTCCCGCAACGCCGATGTCGTGAATGGAATCCACTTCGTTTCCCATGACCTCAGCAGTCACCCGCGCCTCTTCGGCGATCGGGATATCGCTGGTCCCGGCGCACACGACGGCGATTGTCCCTTTGCCCGTAATCGTCTTTTCGCGCCAGAAGCGGATTGCGCCGGAAAGCGGAAAGTATTCCGCGCCCGGAAATTCGGCGATGATGCGCTCCGCCATAGGCGGCGTGGTTCTCGTGATGAGGACGTTGCCGCCGCGTTCCAGCAGTTTTCCGGCGATTCCAATGACATGGTCGGCTGTTTTCCCCAGCCCGAAGATCACTTCCGGCAAACCGTGCCGCAGGACGCGGTGGTGGTCCACTTTCGCAAAGCCGATGTCCTCGAACGGCAGGTGCCGAACGCGTTCGAGGGCGGCGTCGACATCCGTCACGCCACTCTTCACGTCCGTCAGCAACGACCGGAGTTGTTCTTCTGTCATCCGATAAGATGGTACTTCTCAACGTTTGTTGCCCGGATGCTGATCAGACGTCTCAGACTGACGCTGGAAATGATCCGGTTTGAGCACTCGGTGTTTGCGTTGCCGTTTGCGCTTACCGGCGCTCTGCTGGCCTTCCGCCAGAGCGGATCGTTCGTTTCGAGCGGTTGGAGAACTCTGCTGTGGATCGTCGTCGCGATGGTGGGCGCGCGTTCCGCGGCGATGGCTTTCAACCGGCTGGTGGATGCGGACATCGATGCGCGGAATCCTCGCACGAAGACGCGGCACATCCCCGCGGGGTTGCTTTCGCGGACATTCTGCGGCTGGTTCACATTGGTTTCCTGCGCGGTCTTCATGTTCGCCGCGTGGGAGCTGAACACGCTTTGTTTCCGGCTTGCGCCCTTAGCGTTGGCGATCGTGCTGCTTTACTCGTACACGAAGCGATTCACGCACTTCTCGCACATTGTCCTTGGCTTTGCTCTGGGGATCGCGCCGGCGGCCGCGTGGATCGCCGTTCGAGGCTCGCTCGACCCGCGCATCCTCTGGCTTACAGCCGCCGTCACCTTCTGGACAGCCGGCTTCGACATCATCTATTCCTGCCAGGATTTCGAGTTCGACCGCGAGTCGGAGCTTTACAGCATCCCGCGAGCGCTCGGCATCGCGAAGGCGCTGTTTGTCGCGCGCGCATTGCATGTGCTGATGATCGTTTCGCTGCTGGCCTTGGTTCTGCAGCTTCAACTTGGTCCGCTTGCGCTCACCGGAGTGGCGGCTGTCACGGCGCTTCTCGTCTACGAGCACAGTCTCGTTAAAGCGACGGATCTCTCGCGCGTCAATGCGGCGTTTTTCACCATGAACGGCTGGGTCAGCGTGTTATTCTTCGTGTTCTGGGCCGCGGACATCTTCACGCATAACCGAAATATTCAATGAAAGTTCACTTCGAAGACCGCCAGTTGCTGCCCATCCGCGACAAAGTCGAGGCGGGCGAACGGCTGTCCTACGAGGACGGCGTCAGCCTGTATCGCACGAACGACCTGCTCGGGCTCGGCTATATGGCGAACCTCGTCCGCGAGCGCATGCATGGCGACGTGACGTACTTCAACGTCAACCGCCATATCAATCCGACCGATGTCTGCGTCGCGAGTTGCCGCCTGTGCGCGTTCGGCAAGCAGAAGCGCGATCCTAAGTCGTACACGATGACGCTGGAACAGGTTTGGGAGACCGCGGGCGCCGGATGGAACGAAGCGATCACCGAATTCCACATCGTGGGCGGGCTGCATCCGGAACTGAACCTCGAGTGGTTCTGCAAGATGCTGGCGGGGCTGAAAGAGCGCTTCCCGCAGGTTCATCTGAAAGCGTTCACGATGGTCGAGATTGGCTACTTCTCGCGGCGCGAGAAGATGCCGATTCGCGATGTGCTGATCCGTCTGCGCGATGCGGGCATGGATTCGCTACCGGGCGGCGGCGCTGAAATCTTTTCGGACCGTGTACGCCGGATCATCTGCGACCACAAGCTTACGGGTGACGAATGGCTCGAAACGGCGCGCACTGCGCATGAGCTGGGGCTGCACTCGAACTGCACGATGCTCTACGGTCACATCGAAAACGAAGAAGATCGCGTGGATCATCTGGTTCGCTTGCGCGCGCTGCAGGACGACACGAAGGGATTCGTGACGTTCATCCCACTCGCGTTTCATCCCGATAACACCGCGCTTTCGCATATCCCGAAGACCACCGGCTTCGACGATCTCAAGAACATCGCCATCGCGCGCCTGATGCTGGATAACGTTCCGCACATCAAGGCGTATTGGGTGATGCTGACGCCCAAGATCGCCCAGATTGCTCTTCGTTTCGGCGCCAACGACATCGATGGAACCGTAGTCGAGGAGAAGATTTACCACGACGCGGGATCAACTGTTTCGCAGTCCCTTCGCCGCGGGGAGCTACTACGGCTGATTCGTCTGGCGGGACGAACACCGATCGAGCGCGATACGCTGTACCGGCCCGTACAGCGTACCGAAACAGCTTTTACAGTGCTCGTCTGAGCAGCATCGTCTCCAGCAGGCAGCCAAGAAGCAATCTGGATTGTTATTGTTTCGTTAAGGTCACAGCGCGGGACTACTTTGTCCGCGCCGCTTTTGTGAGCAGCGGATCGCGGTGACGCTAGAGCGCGCCGACCGACATGGTTTTTTCCTGCTCGCGCGTGTCCGGCGTAGGCAGACCATCGGCCAGCCGTTCCGCGAGGCGGTCCCGGGCTATGTTGTGCGCAACGCGCGCCTGCTCTACCGCCGCGCGCGCCGACTCGATCTGAGCCTGGTCGCCAATCTCAGTACAAGCCTGCAGCCGATCCGTCTCACGCGCGAACACTTTCCATGTGGCGCGGTATTCGTTCCACAGTGTTCGATTCGCCTTCATGTCGTATTAGACGCTGCAGAGGCCTAAATAGTTCGCATTTCCATCGAACGGCTTGGATGGAAGGTTGAACGGGTCAGTTCTCTTTTCTTACGGCCTTCCGGCAGCGGTCGAACAATTCGAGCAATGCGTCGGTCTGCTCTTCGGGCGAACGGTTGCCGGGCTTCCCTGAAAAACCGGCGCCCGTTTGTGCGGACTTTCCGTAACCGGTAGTGACTGCGATGAATTTCATCAGATCGAGTGCGATTTCGTCCGGGCTGCGACCGGGCGCTTGCGGACTCGCAGAAGCGACCTCAGGGGCGCTAACAGTAGGGGGTTCCACTACGGGCATATCTTTTTCTCTCCGTTGCTCCCACTTTAACAAGGACAGCGAGTCTAAGGACCAAAGCCAAGCGTCTCGAACACATTGCGCAGATAGACGGCCATGACATCTCCTTCGATCCGCATCATTACGCTTTGTTCACCGAGTCTCAATGGTCCTCGAATGGACGCCGGAATCCAGAGTTTTCCTTCATGGGAGAGACTCGAGTGCGGCAGCCTGTCCTGTAATGTGTCCGTAACAATCGGATCGGCAGCGCTGTCGCCAGGCAAGATCGGACGAAGTTCGAGACTGCTGTCATCCCGCATCGAAACCGCAAAGAGTGTCCATCCACTCGCCTCGCAGAAACGCTTCAACGGAGGCGGAAGCTGGATGACGCCCTCGCGCACTTTTGCGAGAAATGTTCCCGACGGCGGATTCACTGCCGCCAGGGTAGCACGCCTAACATGATGTTTATGCGGAACCCCGTTGCGCCGACACCACTGGTGCGGCTGGAATTCGATCCTGGTGAACCGGTCTGGTGCAAGCTCGAGCTGTTCAATCCGAGTGGCTCAACCAAAGACCGCGTTGCGCGCTATATCTTGAGCCGCGCGATCGACGACGGGCAGCTCAAACCCGGCGACCTGGTGATCGAGGCTTCGAGCGGCTCCACCAGCATCGCGATGGCGCTCGCGTGCGCGCAGCTCGGTCTGCGCTTCATGGCGGTGATGCCGGAGGGCGTAAGCGATGAACGCGCGATGATGATCCGCGCGTTCGGCGGCGAGATTCGCAAAACACCCAGGGAATCGGGAATCGCGGAAGCCATTGCGGAATGCGAGCGGTTGGGCAGGCAGTATGGCGCCTTCCTGCCGCGACAATTTTCGAACGAACTCAACGTCGAAGCCCATAAACTCGGCACGGCGGCTGAAATTCGCGCGGCGCTTCCTGATGTCACTGCGGTGGTCAGCGGAGTAGGTACGGGCGGAACGCTGGTAGGTCTCTTCGAAGGCTGCCCCGGGTCGATACCCGTCTACGCCAAGCCGATCGACTATCTCGATTCCGATCCCGAATGCTGCAGCTACAGTTCGAGGATCCCGGGCGTGGTTCAATCCGTATCGCAGTTGTTCCGCGAGGATCGGCTCCCCGGTCTCGAAACGCTCGAGATTCACGCCGCCGAGGCTATCTCCGCGGCGCGGCGCATCATGGCGGCAGGTTATCCCGTAGGGCCGAGTTCCGGATTGAATTACTGCGCGGCGGCGCGCATCTCACGCAGGCTCGGACACGGGGCTCATGTTGTCACGGTGTTTCCCGATCGCATGGAACGCTACTTCAGTACCGAACTGTTTCGCGAACTGTGAATAGAATGGAAACGATGTCTTCCGATCGAGCCGCGGTTTGCAAACAGCATCTTGATTTCATGGTGTGGGCCGACGACAGAATGCTCGGCGCCATCGCCAAAGACATGCCTGAGAACATCTCCGTGCTGCAACATATTTATCTCGGCGAAATGGTCTGGATTAAGCGCGTGCAAGGCGACGGTAACGTGGCGATTCAGGAACTCTCACCGCCCGCGTCCGTCATCGACCTGCAGAAGCTGTGGCCGGCTCTCCATCGCGAGTGGCAGAAGATCGGCGCAAATGACGACTGTAACCGCATCGTTGAATACCGAAGGCAGAATGTCGATATCGCGTCGCCGCTCTGGCAGATCGTGCTTCACCTGGTGAATCATGGCAGCTATCACCGGGGGCAGGTTGCGGCGTCGTTGAGGGCCGGAGGTTTTCCTCCTCCGCCGACGGATTTGATGGTCTATTACCGAACTCTTGGCTGACTGCAGGGCCGAACGAAAGGACGAGCAATGGCTGAGCCGCAACGTTTTTTCGACAGGGACGCAACAGGGTGGGTAACCATCGACTCTTTGCCGGGTGTGACGCTGCTGCCACTGGCGCAGCCGGTGAAAGATGGATCGATTCATCGCGCACGGCTCCCCCAGGGCGCCGTCATCCCGGCGCATATGCACCCCGCGGATGAGTACGTCATGGTTCTCAATGGAACGGTCGATACCGGCGGCCGACGCTGCGACGCTGGAACATTCTGGATCACGCCCGCCGGTACTCGTCAAGGGCCGCATGTCGCGGTAACGGATGTCGAACTTCTGACCGTGCGCCTGGGCCCCACGGGACCGTTCGGCGACGCCCGCTAAAATCAGCCGACGTTGGTGACGCGCATTGTGTGGCGCTGCACATACCAGCAGGGCCGCATACCATCGTGCGGAAAGAGCGAGTAAACGCAGCGCTCCATCACCGGATTCCCGCGGCTGTATTCGGTCTCGTTGTACTTGTTGGTGTCTGTATAGACCTGGTCCACCCGCACATCGGCGTATAGTTCCCGGTTCTTCGGGATGTGGAACTGAAAGGCCGCCCAATCGGCCGAATAGAGGATCGCAGCCGCCACGATCGTTGCAATCAAAAGGATGCGGAGGGTCCGCTTCAAGGCTACAGTCTAGCGCGCCGGAGTCCGCAAAATACCCCCTTGACTCCTATCGCATTTTGCAATACTGTAATCACAGATTGCAATATGAGGCTGGGCGAGAAAATTCGCTACCTCCGGGAAGTCGAGGGCGCCCTGCGCGGTCTGGACCGCGCCCTGACGCAACTGGAAGTGGCGCGGGCGATCAAGAAAGAGCTGAAAAAGCCGTTCTCGCAGTCTTACCTATCGCAAATCGAAAACGGAACGCGTCCGCATCTCACTAACACCACGCGGATGCTTCTCGCCAAATTCTTTAAAGTCCATCCGGGGTACCTCGTCGACGATCCGGAAGGCTATTCGACTGAGCTGATTTCGGACCTCGGAGCGCTCGAAGATCGCCTCGATCTGTGGCTGGTGAGCGGCGCGGAACGGTTTCGCGCCGACGCGGGCGTGCGGGAAGGGCTTCTCGCGCTCGCCAAGCATCCCGATTCGCGGCGCTGCCTGATGCTCCTGAAGCTGATTCTGGAGAACCCGGGCCTCGCCGACCGTCTCTTCGACGTACTGAAGCCAAAGGAGAACCTGTGACCTGGGAATCGTTTTATCTGGGCTGTTTCGCATTCGGGTTCGTGTTGAGCCTGATCGCATTTCTGGCGGGCTCCTCGCATCTTCACCTGCACATCCATCACGGGCACCATATCGGCCCCGTGCACGGACACGGGCACGGTGGACAGTCGGGAGTCTCGAAATTCAACTTCGGCACTATCGCGGCCTTTCTGACCTGGTTCGGCGGCGCGGGTTACATTCTCACCGCGTGGGGCGGCCTGGGGCTGTTCCTGGTGCTGCTGCTCTCGGGAGTGGTCGGCGTGGTGGGCGGCGCGCTGATCTTCGTGTTCGCGGCGAAGGTGCTGGCCCCCGCGGACCGCGCGCTCGACCCCGCGGACTATCGCGTGGTGGGAGCGCTCGGAAAAGTATCGAGTACCGTGCTGCCAAACGGCACGGGCGAAATGATTTACGTACAGCAGGGCCGCAGGTCCGGCGTCGCGATCCGCAGTGAAAACGGCGTGATGATTCCGGCCGGCCGCGAGGTCGTCGTGACCCGCTACGAGGACGGCATCGCGTACGTGAAGGAATGGGACGAACTAACCGCCTGACAAAGGCTTGAGGCGTTACGAGAAGTAGAAAGAGAAAAATATGAATGTCAGCATCGCAGTAATCGCCGGACTGATGGCATTGTCCGTCGTGTTCTTGATTTCCGCGTTCGCGCGGATGTTTCGCAAAGCAGGCCCGCATCAGGCAGTCATTGTCTACGGTCTGCGTGGAACGCGCGTGATCAAAGGGCGAGGAACTTTCATCCTGCCCATGATCGAAAGCTCGAAAGACCTCTCACTGGAACTGATGTCATTCGACGTAGCGCCGAAACAGGACCTCTACACGAAACAGGGCGTCGCGGTCACCGTCGAGGCGGTCGCGCAGATCAAAGTCAAGTCCGATCCCGAGTCGATCCAGACGGCGGCCGAGCAGTTCCTAACGAAGAGCGATGAGAGCCGCGAGGGACTCATCCGGCTGGTCATGGAAGGACACCTGCGCGGGATCATCGGCCAGCTTACGGTCGAATCCATCGTCAAAGAACCCGAGATGGTGGGCGACCGCATGCGTTCCACGTGCGCGGGAGACATGAATAAGATGGGGCTCGAAGTCATTTCGTTCACCATCAAGGAGGTTCGTGACAAGAACGATTACATTGCCAACATGGGCCGGCCGGACATCGCGCGCATTCAGCGCGACGCCGACGTAGCCGCCGCGGAAGCCGAGCGCGATACGGCGATCCGGCGCGCGCAGGCGCTGCGTGAAGCCGCGATCGCGAAAGCTCAGGCCGACCAGGAGCGCGTTCTCGCGGAGACGCTGTCGATGGCGAAGCAGGCGGAGGCGTCCCGCGATCTGGAAATCAAGAAGGCGGAATATAACGAGACCGTGAAACGCCAGCAGGCGCAGGCGGATAAAGCCTACGAGATCCAGACCAGCGTGATGCAGCAAACGCTCATCGCCGAACAGGTCAAGGTGCACCAGATCGAGAAAGAGCATGAGATCAAGGTTCAGGACGCCGAGATCGAACGCCGCGAACGCGAACTGATCGCGACTGTTCTGAAGCAGGCGGAGATTGAGCGTCGCCGCGTTGAGACCATGGCGGCCGCTGAGCGACAGCGCCTGATCGCCGAAGCCGAGGGACGCGCCGCCGCTATCCGCGCGCAGGGCGAAGCCGAAGCCGAGATCGCCTTCAAGCGCGGCGAAGCGGAAGCGAAAGCCATGAACGTGAAGGCGGAGGCCTATCAGGAGTACAACCAGGCTGCGGTTGTGGACAAGCTGATCAGCAACATGCCGGAGATCGTGAAGGCTTTGGCCTCACCGCTTCAGAACGTGGACAAAATCACGGTCGTGTCCACGGGAGGCGACGCCGCCGGCATGAACAAGATCACGGGCGACCTCACGAAAATGGCGGCGCAGATCCCGGCGCTGTTCGAAACGCTCTCGGGAATGCAGATGTCGGAGTTGTTTTCCAAGGTGAAGACCATCGGCGACGTGAAAGCGCGCGCGGTGGGAGAAGGAGACTGACATGGCGCTGTTAGAACGCGTAGGGACGTTGCTCCGCGCGAATCTGAACGACCTCATCGATCGTGCCGAGGATCCCGAAAAGATGGTGAAGCAGGTGATCCTCGATATGGAAAACCAGTTGATGCAGGTGAAAACCCAGGTGGCGATTTCGCTTGCCGACCAGCACCTGCTGGAGCGCAAGGCGGGCGACAGTCTGCAGAAGCGCGACGACTGGATGCGTAAGGCGCAACTGGCCGCCGGCAAAGCGCAGGATGACCTCGCCCGCATGGCCATCGAGCGGTCGCTCGAATGCAAGAAACTGGCCGACAGCTTCGACGAGCAGATCGCCGATCAGAAGGTGCAGGTCGAGAACCTCAAGGGCGCTTTGAATAAGCTCGATGGCAAGCTGACCGAGGCTCGCGCGAAGAGCGACATGCTGCTCGCAAGGCACAGGCGCTCCCGCGCTTCCGGAGCAGCCGCCGAGGCGCAGATGAAGACAGCGGATGGCGCCGCTTCCTCCGCGTGGGACCGCATGAACCACAAGGTCACGCGCGCCGAGGCGATCAGCCAGGCTCGCATGGAACTGGTCGGGGACGACGTATCCGACCGCTTCGCCGCGCTGGAGAAGCAGGACGAGGTGGAACGGATTCTCGAAACCCTGAAACTCGAGGGCGCGAAGCCTCGGAAGGAACTGACTTAAGCCTGGGCGCCAGGCAGCTACGCGGCGGAGACGAGTTTGAGGAACGCCTCCGCCGCGTAGCTTGCGGCGCGCTTTGAGGAACGCACGAGATAGATCTTGCGCTCCACCTCGACTTCGGGAACCCGCACCGCGATCAGTCTGCCCTCCGCAATCTCTCCTTCCACGCACATCCGCGGGAGAAAGGCCACGCCGAGATTCTGCTCCACCATCCAGAGGATCGTTTCCACGGTAGGCATTTCGACATCCATGTTCAGGCGCACGCCGCGTTCATGAAACGCGCGGATCACGACCTCGCGATAGGGCGAGAGCACATTGTGCGCGATGAAGGTCTCGTCGCCCAGTTCCAGAATGGGAACTTCCTTCCGCGAAGCAAGCCGGTGCCCGGGGGAGACGACGAACGCCAGCGAATCCGAATACATCACGGTCGCATGGATGCGCTCATCGTGCGGCTGATAGCTGATGACTCCGAGTTCGAGATTCCCGTCGAGCAACTCGTCCGGTACGCGGCTTGAAAAACTGCGGCGGATCTGAACTTTGATTTTGGGATAAAGGCGTCGGTAGCGTTCGATGTGGGCCAACAGGTAGAGGGAAGTCGATTCGTTCGCCCCAATAACCAGTCTTCCGGCGGAGTGATCCTTCAACTCCGCGATAGAGTTTTGCAGTTCCGCTTCGAGGTTCTGAAATCGGCGCGCGTATGCCAACACGGTGCGGCCGACGTCAGTGAGAACGACGTCTTTGGCGGAGCGGTCAAGAAGCTTCTCGCCCAGCTCCGCCTCAAGACGCTGAAGCGCAAGAGACACCGCGGGCTGCGTTCGTCCGAGTTTCTCGGCGGCTCGCGAGAAGCTCCTCTCGTTGGCCACCGTCATGAAAACGCGGATGGTGCTCAGCTCCACACACCGATGATACCCGCCGGTTTAACGGCCAGTCGCCATCAATCCGGCGTAGGTTTTTCGGCATGGTCGATCACCAGGACCTCGACTGGCCCTTTGGTCGACTCGAGCTTCAGCCCGGCCTGCTCCTGCAGGGCCTGAAAGATCGACGGCCCAAGATCCTGAGCTGCGTCAGCCGCCCGGGCGCTCAGATCTACCGGAGCGAATGACAGATCGATTGCGTATCGCCCGGTCAAACCCGTCCTGTCGGTCACGTGCCGGCCGAGGTAGCCGGACAACTGGCTGGCGAGTTCGTCCATCGTGCCAGCGCCGTAACGGATGAGACGCTGTCCGGCGGACATGCCGCGGCTGCTACTGCCCTCGTGAAGCTTCAACCCGCTTTTCGCAACCGTCAGAGCGTATACCGGCATGGTTCGGGTTTCGCGATGCGTCACCAGTCGGAATCGATCCGCCAGCATTGCCTGCATCATTTGTGGAGCCTGCGCGGGGCTTGATCCCGCCGGGAAACGAGCGTCGATGTCCCAGCCTTCCGTTTCCATCCAACCGGAGACTCCGATGATCTGCTCGCGGTTCAGGCGCCACGTTCATGATCAACTCGAACAACCGAAGATTCCGTCCGCGAAATGAACCCGCTGTTTGTTGGGCCATGTGAGCCGGCGCGGCGGGATCGGCGGGCTTGATCGATACCGCCTCGAACTCGAAGTTGGCCGGCTGCTGCGCGTGCGCTACGAGGGCGAAGGAGATCGCAAAGCCAGTCAACATCGAGCGCATCGCACTTCGAATTATTCCGCCGGACGATTCAGGCCGATAACTCGGAAGAAAGGCTTCGTCTTTTCCGCTTCATCCATCGTGTAGGCCTGTTCGGTTTTGCCCGGGTCGTAGTCTCGCCACAGCCAGATCATTTCGGCCGGGAATTCCGCGCTGCCCTGCGATGGATTGTGCGTGCCGCCGCCGAAGCTGAAATGGAAATCGTACTCGCGCAGCTTGAACGAATTGGCCATCTGGATGTTCTGGAGCGGCCAGCTTCCGAAATTATTTTCCAGGTCGTTCAGGCCGTCCTGCAGCCAGATGCGGATGTTCCGCTTCGGTTCCCGGCGGACTTTCGCGGGATACGCTTCGCCGCCGTCGAGCTGATTGGAGTGCCACTGAATCGACGTGTAGCTGCCGATCCAGGTAATGACGCGGCTGAACTGATCGGGCTGCTGCCATGCGACGTTCAGGGCGCAGATGCCGCCCGATGAGAGGCCGGTAATCGCGCGGCTATAGGCATCGCGGCGAATGTTGTACTTTTTGTAAACCTCAGGCAGGATTTCATCGCGGAGATAGCGGGCGTAGCGATCATCGACCGTGTCGTATTCGATGCTGCGCAGCGGGAATGACCGCGGGCCGGAATCCGCCGCGCCGCCCCTGCCGCCGCGTCCTCCTCTTCCCGCAGCGCGCTGCAGCATGTCTTTGTACATGGGGCTGTCCGGATTGCTCAACTGACCAGGACTAATGAAAACGCCGATCATCACGGGTATTTTCTTCTGAGCGATCAGATTGTCGAGAACGTCCAGAATGCGGGTCCGCGCGTTATCACGCTCGTTGTAGCTCTGGCCGTCCTGCCAGACCATGAGGGCCGCGGGCGTGTTGGGATCATACTGGGCGGGCACGTAGATCCAGTAGTCATTCGTCATGCCCTCGTAGATTTTGCTGGTGAACGTGAGCTTTTCGGAAAGCTTACCCTGTGGAACACCCGGATGCGCGTAAGAGTCAGGGCCGAACACCGGAAACTCGATTGCTTTGGTGTAATCCGTGGTTGCCGCCTGCGTATTGCCACCGAATTGTTTGCCGTTGACCTTGTATTCGAAAAGATGAAGCTTGCCCGCGGGCGTCACAGAGCCCGTGGCGAACCAGATGTCCGAGTTGCCGACGCGCTTCATAGCCGTTCGTGGCTTGCCATCGACTTCGAGACTGGGATGAGCGCCCGGCGTGCGAACGGCCCAGAGGAACTCAGTGCCTTCGCCGATCCAGGCCGTGCCGCCGTCCAGCGCGTTATCGTGAAGGGCCTTCACGAGAGCGTCCTGGAACTCCGGGGCATCGGGCTTTTTCGAGAGGTCGATGAGGGACTGAAATGAAACTGTGTCGGCCGCGAGGCAGGCGGCTGTGAAAGCGAGGAAAAGAGCGATTGCGCGCATAACTGTTCGAACGGCTTTCATCGTACTAAAAGCCTCTCCGGCGGGCGCGCCGCATCCGATCTCAGGCGGATTGTTCAGCGAGTTTGTCGAAGAAGCGCTTGATCAGAAGCTTCGCCGTGGTGTCGATGAGCCGGTTTCCGACCGCCGCCATCGTTCCGCCCACCTGGGCGTCGCCATCGTAGGTCACTTCGGTTCCGCCATCACGCGCCGCGAGCGTGAGGACGCCGTCGCCCTTCATGAAGCCGATCTTCCCCGAGCCTTCGACGATCATCCGAAAACTCGATGGCGGGACGGGTTCGGCCAGCCGGACCTTTCCGTCAAACGCGCCCGAAAGGCTCGCCAGAACCATCTTCATCTTCAGGCGATACTCATCTTCGCCGGTCTTCTCGAGGCGCTCGCAGCCGGGAATGGCTTTCGCGAGCACCTCGGGATCCTGCATCAACTGATAAGCGCGCTCCGGGGGGAAGGGAAGGACCTTCGACGTCCCGGAGATCTTCAAGAGGACCTCTCGAGCGCGGAGGTCAGTGCCCGGATCATGTACGTGACCAACAGACCGCCACGATAGGCCGCGGAGGCATGAAGGTCGGAGTTGGCGTCCCGTCCCTCGGCTGCGTGAGCCGCGGCGGCTTTGATCGACTCGGCATTCGCGGGCTTGCCCAGCAGAGCCTCTTCCACGCTGACGGCGCGGTAAGAGGATCCCGCGTAGCCCGTCACTCCGACCCGAACCAGCGAGAACTTTCCGCCTTCCTGGCGCACACGCGCCGCGACACCCACGACGGCGAATCCGCTCGCGGGCTGGTAGAACTTTTTATAGCTCGTGCCGGTCAGGCCGGGCTCAGTAGGGACAACGATCTCGGACACGATTTCGTTCGGTTCGAGAGCGGTAGTAAATGTGTCGAGAAAGAATTCGGTTGTGGGAACAACTCGCTCGCCGGACGAACTCCTCAGGACGATTTTTGCTTCGAGCGCCTGGAGCGCGGCGGGGTAATCCGCCGCGGGGTCGGCATGCGCAATGCTGCCGCCGATCGTTCCCCGGTTGCGCACCTGAATATCGCCGATGCAAGTCGCGGTTTCATGAAGCAGCGGGCACTTGCCGCGCAGCAGCGGAGAACTCTCGATGTCGTAATGAGTAGTTCCCGCGCCGATGTGAATCTCGCCGCCCTCGTCGCGGATGTAATTCAGCTCCGGAAGGCGTCCCAGGTCCACTAGATGCTCCGGCGAAGCGAGCCGCAGCTTCATCATCGGGATCAGGCTCATGCCTCCCGCAAGCGGTTTGGCGCCACCGGCGATCAGGGCGAGGGCTTCGCTCAGGCTCGCCGGCGCTGTGTAGTCGAACGGGTTCGTAATCATGCTCCTGCCTCCGCGACGATCTTCCAGATTTTTTCAGGGGTAAGCGGCATATCGACGTGGCGCACGCCCAGCGGCGAGAGCGCATCGATTACCGAGTTCACCATGGCGGGCGTTGAGCCGATCGTGCCCGCTTCGCCAACGCCTTTCACGCCCAGCGGATTTACCGGCGATGGCGTGCAGGTGTGCGAACTTTCGATCCAGGGCATCGACCGGGCGCGAGGCATGGCGTAATCCATGAACTCGCCCGTCACGAGTTGACCGTTGTCGTCGTAGACGGCTTGCTCCCAGAGCGCCTGCCCCAATCCCTGCGCGGCTCCGCCGTGCAGTTGGCCATCGACCAGAAGCGGGTTCAGAATGTTTCCGATATCGTCCACCGCCACGTAGCGGAGGATGTTGATGTGACCCGTCTCCCGGTCTATTTCGGAAACGATGATATGCGCGCCGAAAGGATAGGTGAAGTTTGGTGGCTCCCAGAATTTCGTCGCCACGAGGCCCGGATCGGTACCCGGCGGCAGTTTCATAGCGCGGTACGAAGCGCCCGCGATTTCTCCTACCGAAACCTCTTTACCCGACTTCGTATCCCGGCACTTGCCGTTTTCGAACTCGACCTCGTCGCAGTCCAGGAGCGTCGCGCCGAATTTCTTCATCTTCTCTTTGATGTCCTGCAGAGCGTAATAAAGCGCGCTGCCTCCCACCGCCGTATTGCGCGAACCGAACGTCCCGATTCCGTATTGCACGATTGACGTATCGCCGTGCAGCACGACGATATCGTCCAGAGGCACGCCGAGTTCATCGGCTGCGATTTGCGCGTATGTGGTTTCCTCGCCCTGCCCGTGCGGCGAGGACCCGGTGAGCACCGTCACTTTTCCGCTGGGCTCGACTTTGACGGTCGCGCTTTCCCATCCGCCCGCAGGCGTCGCCGGCGATGGACCGAACGCGCAGATTTCGCCGTAGGTGGAAATGCCGATTCCCATTAGCTTGCCCTGGGCGCGCGCCTCGGCCTGCTTTTCGCGCAAATCCGAGTAGCCAATTTCCGTCAACGCCTTGTTCAGTGTCGCGTGATAGTCGCCTGAGTCGTAGTTCAGTCCAGTTGCCGTCGGGAAGGGGAACTGATCTTTCGAGACGAAATTCTTCAGCCGAATCTCGGCAGGATCCATCTTCAGTTCGGCCGCAAGGATGTCCACCATCCGCTCGATGCCGTACGTCGCTTCCGGGCGACCGGCGCCGCGGTAAGCGTCCGTTGGCACGCAGTTCGTGAAGGTCCCGACGATATCCGCCTGAATGTTGCGGAAGTTGTAAAGTCCCGGCATCATCAGGACGCTGAGCGTCGGGATCGCCGGTGTCAGCAACTGATGATAGGCGCCAATGTCCTGAATGATTTTGAGCCGAAGCCCCAGAATCGTCCCATCGCGTTTCGCTGCGATTTCGTAGTAATCGACGTGACCGCGCCCATGAATCGTCGTGAGGAAATTCTCTCTGCGCGATTCGATCCACTTGACCGGCCGGCCCGTTCTCATCGCGATGAAGCCCATCAGGGCCTCTTCCGCATAAATGTTCAGCTTGCACCCGAAGCCGCCGCCCACTTCCGGCGCGACGACGCGCATGCGATGCTCTTCGAGCCCGAGCATGCCGGCCAGAATCGTGCGGGCGAGATGCGGAACCTGGGTCGATGTGTAAATCGTGAGAGCGCGCTCGGCCTGCCGCCATTCGGCTACCACCCCTCGCGTCTCCATAGGGTTCGGTACAAGCCGCTGGCTGATGATGCGCTGCTTCAGTACGACGTCGGCTTCAGCGAAGGCTTTATCGGGCTCGCCGCCGGTCTGCGAAAACGTGAACGCTTTGTTGTCCGGCCACTCCGGATGCACGGCCGGCGCGCCATCCGCCAGCGCCTTCTCCACGTCGGTTACGGCCTGCAAAGGCTCGTATTCAACCTCGACGAGATCCGCCCCATCGGCTGCGATGTAGCGATTGGACGCCACGACGACCGCAACCGGATGCCCCACGAAGTACACGCGGTCCTGCGCCAGAATATGGTGAACCGGCCTGCGCAGGCCAGGCAGATCGGCGCCGCAGGGGACCGTGCCAACCCCCAATACATCCGCGCCAACGAAAACCGCCACCACTCCGGGCAGCTCGGCCGCTTTCGATATATCGATGGATTTGATCTTTGCCGCGCCATGCGGGCTCCGCACGACCGCCGCGTGGTTCATCGCCGGTATGACAATGTCGTCTACGTACGTCGCAGTCCCGGTGATAAGGCGCGGATCTTCCTTACGCCGCACCCGCTTGCCGACGAGCTTATCGATTTTCGTAACTGTCGTCGCCATGAACTTATGCCCCCGCCTTCGCGGCCGTTCGCACGGCGTTCACAATGTGCTGGTATCCGGTGCAGCGGCACAGATTTCCGTCAAGCCCTTCGCGAATTTCTTCATCGGTCGGGTTCGGATTGCGCTCCACGATCTGCTTCGAGACCATGATCATGCCGGGCGTACAGAAACCACACTGGAGTCCATGTTCGTTCCAGAACGCTTCCTGCATGGGGTGAAGCTTGCCGTCGCTGCCGCAAAGCCCTTCGACGGTGAGAATGTCTGCGCCGTCGGCCTGAACGACGAACATGGTGCAGCTTTTGACGGCTTTGCCGTTAACCTCGACAGTGCAGGCGCCGCATAAAGACGTCTCGCACCCGACATGAGTACCTGTAAGTCCGGAGTCCCGGAGGAAATGAACCAGCAACAGGCGCGGCTCCACTTCGTGAGTGGAGGTCTTGCCATTCACGGTGACAGTTATAGTTCTGTTCATGCAATCCCCGGGAAAGTATATATCAGTCGGGCTTTGCGCTTGGTGAGATCGCGGGGACTTCCGGTTCGGGAACTGCGGCGGTTGCCGAGAGCGCCTGCTTGAGGATTTCCATTGCTGCGTCAGGCGTATCGGCGAAGTGAAAAAGTTCGACGTCGATGGCGGATATCGTGCCGTACTTCACCAAAGCGTCGAAGTTGATGATCTCTTTCCAGAACTTCGATCCGTAGAGAACGATGGTGATCTTCTTCGCGAGCTTTTTCGTCTGCGCGAGCGTAAGAAGTTCGAACAACTCATCCAGCGTTCCGAAACCGCCGGGAAAGACCACCAGCGCTTTCGAGAGGTACGCGAACCAGAACTTGCGCATGAAAAAGTAGTGGAATTCGAAGTTCAGTTCATGCGTGATGTAGGGATTCGGGAATTGCTCGAAAGGGAGACCGATATTGAGGCCGATGGTCTTGCCACGCACGTCCATCGCGCCGCGGTTGGCGGCCTCCATGATGCCCGGTCCGCCGCCCGTGCAGACTACGAATCGGTAAGTGCGCTCCCGGAAGGTCTTCGCCCAGGTGGTGACCATTCCCGCGAGCGTGCGGGCATCGCGATAATACTCGCCCAGAGGTCCGTCCTCCTGGATTCGCGCGGACCCGAAGAACACAATTGTGTCTCGGACGCGCTGGCGGCGAAAATGCGCCAGCGGCTCGAGGTATTCGGAGAGGATGCGCAGCGCCCGCGAATCCGGCGACTTGAGAAACTCTTCGTTTTTATACGCCAGTGGCGCGCGGTCCACCGGCGCGCTTTTGTTATTCATGTTGGGGATTCGATTCTTCGAGCTTCTTCTTTAATTCGCGCAGCGTCTTGAGCATCTCGGGAAGCTTTTGAAACGCGGTGATTGCGCGCAGCCACTCTCCTGCGTCGAACGCGGGCGAACCGGAAATGCGCGAGTTGGGCGCCACGTCTCCGCCGATGCCGCTTTGCGCGTAAACAACCGCGCCCTCGTGCACAGTGAGATGTCCGGACACGCCAACCTGGCCGGCGAGCAGGACGTTCTTTTCCAGAATCGAACTGCCGGCAAGCCCCGTCTGCGCGCAGATGATGTTATCTTCGCCCACCACGCATGCGTGCCCGATCTGAACCAGGCTGTCGACCTTCGCGCCGCGGCGCACGCGCGTCTCGCCAACAGTTGCCCGATCCACCGAAGTCAGGCTCTGGATCTCGACATCGTCCTCGATAATCGTCACGCCTGACTGGACGATCTTGTGGTGCGTGCCATCGGATCGCTTCGCGAACCCGAAACCATCGCCGCCCACTACTACGCCGTTCTGAAGGATCACCCGATTGCCCACTCGGCAGAACTCGCGCACAACGGAGTGTGAATGCAGCGTGACGTCGTCGCCGATCACCGCCCCCTCATAAACGACGACGTGCGGGTGCAAAACGGCATTGCGCCCGATCGTGACGTCCTCGCCGATCGCCACAAACGCCCCGATCGATGCGTTTTCGCCGATCTTCGCCGTCGCCGCGATGGATGCCGAAGGATGCGCGCCCGCGGGCGGGCGTGGCGGCCGGTAAAAGAACTCGAGAGCGCGGGCGAAATCGTGATAAGGATTGGCTGATACCAGGGTCGGAATGCCGGGAATCGCTCGCGAGGCCAGAACGGCTGCCGCGCGCGTCGCCTTTAATTTCGGCCCATACTTCGGATTGGCGAGAAAGGTGAGATGACCTTCTCCGGCGGATTCCACGCCGCGAACTCCCACAATCTCAACCCCTTCGCCGCCGCCTTCGATGCGGCAGCCCAGAGCCCCGGCCAGTTCGCTCAACGTCATCGTATTCAGATTAAACGTTGAGGCCGGTCAGCTATTTGGAGTCCATCCGGTAGAGATAGATCTT